>OIXX01000054.1_pt1 | contig 91055 bp, 134 predicted proteins | sample 1588161 | NCBI WGS metagenome assembly OIXX01 (sample SAMN03283274) | human gut metagenome | biome: human-associated habitat; material: feces | host: Homo sapiens | place: Peru | collected 2012 | reverse complement strand
CCAATCTTAGCATAGTCACCGCTACTGCCAATCTGAGCAGAGTCACCGCTACTGCTCAACGTACTATCTGTTTTTACTTTAGATGGTGATGTTATATCTTTCAGCCACTCGACACCGATATTAATGATGTCAGCCAGCTTCAACTCAGCCTTAATCTTGATGTGTGAAGAACATACCTTTGTTGAATTTTCTTCTTTATCAATCTTACCAGACTGTTCTACCTCTGCATAGCGAGAGCTAAGCATATCGTAGTAGTCCCACACTTCCATTGGAGACTCGCAAGCGTGGAAACCTCGGTTACAACACTTGATTTCTCCGTCCATTTCATACTCTTTTCCAACTTCGTACTGAAATCCACGGCATTTCATATTCTTGTCGAATCCCTTGTACGATGTGATTACATTTTCACTCATATTCTATCTATTTAGCCCGAAGGCGGTTAAACATGTTTGCTAAAATAATGTTCTTTTGTACTTTTTAGATATTCACCACACGTCTCTTTAGTAAGATATTCTGTATCAGAGTAAGCATTAAACTTGCCTTCTTCCACTTTTCTAAAAAGGAATCTAATATTACCCATATCATCAGAATATCCTGTGAATTGCAAATGATTCTGTTGTAATGATAACCATTCCAAGTATATTTCGTAGTCTCTTTTAGAGAATTTGAATCAACGTACATTGTTCTTGCACCATCCAAAGTAACTTGGGTTAATTCTAAGAACATTTGTTACAGACATTCCTTTATATTTACCAAATGTAATTGTATTCATACCTACACCTCCATTTCTTGATTATTACCAAGACCGAAGAGAAAGTGCTGGAGTTGATGAACAAAGTTGATACTAGTAAGATTATGTCTATCTAGACCTACACACACCAAAAACTCATCCAAAGTTGTTATATCTTTAGTTATATACAGATAAGCTCTTTTTGTTGGAAGACGATACCAATCATAGCCATCATTCTTCCATCCATTCTTCTCTAGAATCTCTGGAGTGAGAGAAAGTGGCTTCATATCATCAACACCAACAAAGCAGTACACTAAACCTTCTTTAGGGCAAGACAAGTCAAAGTGACTTCCGTCTCTAGGCTCTTTAACAACCATGATTTTGTTGTGATACATAACAACATCACCAACTATATATTTCTGTTCCATACGATTTACTTCTTAAAACGCAATTCTAAAATCCTTACCTTTCAAAGTAGGCATCTTTTTAAGGACGAACTTCTCTAATTCTTCAAAATCTATCGGGAAGAGCGCACAATATTTATACTTTAATGTGCAGATGAATCTTCCGTTGAGCATAACATCAAATACAAATGTTTTCATTGATTGCCTCCTTTCTTTTTAGGAACATACTCATCTAACTCATCGTCAAACTCATAGCAGTCTGGGCAGTAGTGCTTATCGCCTATCTCTGCCCATTCGCTTTCCATTGCTTGCTCTTTTGCAGTTCCTTCGTCCAACCAAGCCACAATACCGTTAAACTCATCTACGAAGGCTTTTCCACATCTGTCACAAATGACAGAGTACATTTTTACTTCCTTAATCATAATCTACCCTTTCTTTTTCTAAGTTCTATAAAAACCTCCACGACCAGTATTGTACTGGGGCTAAGAAGGTATATGGGCATAAAGCCTTGACTTACTTTCGCTCATTCTGTGTCGTGGAAGTTGTATCATTCAAAATTTGCTGTAGCCATATTATTTCACTCTTTTGAATTGAACATTCTTTCTGTCTTTGCGCTCTAGTCTATCGCACTTAATTCGTTTACAAATGTTGTCATACATATTGCATGTTAGCTCATCAAAGAAACAGCCATCGCAATTCTCCGCCTCAACCACCTTCAATGTGACTTCTGAGCCTATAGGTAAATCTTCCATAATTAGACCTCCTCGTTGTATTTATAGACAAGCCCGACAACTAAATTGACAAGTTCGTGATTTGTCATAGCTCTAGAGTCTGTATTACCAAGTCTCAGCTCATCAATGATACGTTCTGCAACCTTCTTGATGTGTCCCATCTTTGACAGAGGGAAACGCTCAATGTCGGCAGCCTTGTCAAGGTGGAAACTCTCACGAAGGTAATCTGCACGAATAATGTTAGTTATTGAAGACTGTCGAGTAACTACCCATACACCCTCTTCTATGGAATCATACAAGAGCATATTCGTAGGTTCATACTTTCCATTTATCTTTCTATAGAAAGTCTTCGATATATCAAGGTCAGGAATCTTGTATTTCTGATAGCGACCTTTACTGTTCTTTGTGTACAGCGTTGGAATCTTTTTCATTTTTCTTACGTTTTAAGTTAGCTATTCTAGTTTCTCTAAGGTATTCCTCAGATTTCTTCAATCCGAGTTTCTTAGCTTGTTTAGCGACCGCGTAAACGCTTCTGCCAACTATTCTAGCAATATCTTTGTTAGAGGAGTCTGAATAGCCTGTTTTTAATGCTCTTAATTGAGCTTCATTCCAAGGAGTGCCAGTGTTATCTTGTGCGTCTTCTCCATCTATGATAATTCCGTTTATATCAAGATTAAGACCACTGAATATGCAAGCATTCGCAAGTGCTTTTTCGGCACGTTTATAATCAAGCACCTTTTTACCGATGATTTCGAATCCGAGAGAGAGTTTGTCAGGGCACTCTGAAAACACTTTCTTATCTACAGATTCAGGATATATAGCTTCCACTGCATTACGCATACGAGAATGAACACCCTTAATTGGGATAATAAAGTATTCTGCAATATTGGTTGCCCAAGAACCATTATATTCATCCATTGTCTTTTTAAATGCAGAAACAGAAGATTCAAGCATTCCGCTCAATATTCCAGACATAACAACCATTGTGTACATCTTATGCCTTTCGATATGATACTTTGAAAATTGGTTATCTAACGCATAATAACATTTTCTTACATCATCTTGTAGATTAAACTTGATGATAAAAGTAAGCTTATCCCATATCTCAGACATGCCGTCAGCTTTCATTCGTTCTTTGAATAAGTCAATCAATTCTTCAGAAAATTCCTTCGCCTCTGTCATTCTTCTCTTTACGTCAAACTTAAATAGCTTTTCATCTTCCGATACCAGTTTGAATGTTTCATCTATGTTTGATTTAACGATTTTTGCAAAGCCGCCTACCATCGAGTAGAAAAGCATGTAGAGTTTGCTTATCTGTTCTTTCGATGGAACTGCAAGAGGAACACCTGCGAGTACACACGAATTATTTGGATTCCAATTTGTCTGCATACTATTTAAGAAAGACTTTAAACACACCACCTATTGCATTATCAACACTAATGCCTTCTGTTAGAAAATCACTTTTGAGAATATCATCAATAGAGTAACTCCAATCGCAACTACCTGTAAGACCACCCCAAGGTCGAAATGTCTTAAAACCAGATGATACATTATTGGCTGTATCGTAGTTATACACGCAATAGTTGTAACGTTTAGCAATTCTTTTGTCGTGATTAGATAATCCGTCCAATGGAATTATATTAACGTAATATTTTAGAGACAACGTAATTCTATCAGCGGTTGCATCAATGTAAAAGTCGCTACCACACTCGCCAAATTTATCATTGGTAACATGTACGTTTCCATACATATCTTCTATCGCATTCATCTTTTTTACCGCTAATCTTTTCATTAGGCTTTCTGTAATACCGTTTTGTTTTTCAGCCTCAACAAACGATTTCAGAAGTTCTTGTTGCAGCAGACTACATTCTGTAGTTGCTTGTGCAGACAAATTATTGATTACCATTCCGTCCATATTACTTTGATTTAATCTTTCCGTATGCAGCATAGAAGCTATCAAGCTGCTGTGTTGCGTGAACTAACTTCTGATTGTAACTATCTCGCTCTGCTCTAGCCTTAGAAATAAAGACGAAGCTAACGATAAATGAGATTACTACAGTTATCACGATGAACAACCAGGGCAGCTTGTGTACCGCCTTATTGATTGCTCTTCCTATATTTCTTAGGATAACCCAAGAATAAACAACTATGAACACTACCGCCTGTTTGGTGGTAGCGTTCTCAATACATTCTGTCTGCGTCATTTTTAAATATTTTTTTTGTTAATGATTATATGTGGCAATCATACATCGTTAGAAGAGTGTCAGGAGGAAGTGATGCAAGAAGTTGTTTCACTTCTTCGCTCCATGCATCTTTGTCTTTTTCGTCTGATACTACGGCAAACCAACCCATTTTTCCACGCTCATACCATTTTCCGTCCTTAACAACTGCGAATACTGATATTTCTTCTACATTGGATATATCCTTAATGCGAGCTTGGTCGCAACGACCTTCTGCCTTTAATTTTTTGAAATAGTTAAAGCCTTCTCTTGAATAGAATGTAGGAGCAAATTCTGGATAGAATAATGGAGCATCCATTGATATATCCTTTAATTGAAGTCTTCCAGCATATCTGCCTCCCATTTGATACCAATCCCATTTGGCATCATTATTATAGGTGCGCCAAACGCTGCCGTCCTCATGTATCTCAATATCCTCGCTTCCTTTATCTATATCCATACGATAATATTTCACGGCATCCTCATACATCTGTTCGTCCGTCCAGTTAAGATGCTTTGGAAATTCGTTCTCGATATAATCTGCATGTTCATTGCAACAATTGGCAAGATATGCATCTTTATCTTGTAGGAACACATCATAGTAATTCTTTTTGTATTCCTCAATCTCCTTACGTTTCTCACTAATAAGCTGCTCTTTAGTCATGTATAAATGCATAGGCAGCTCTAGATTTTCATCATACTTGGCGAGTTGTTTCTCTGGCTCATCGCCAATTACCAATGTTAAAAAATGACTCATATTTATCTATATATTAATTCGTTTTCAATTCTAGAATTTACTTGGTTCGGTTGCACCAGTTATCGGTAGATTTCCAATAACCAGCTAACCATATTTCTTTCTTGGATGCGTCAGGATGCTCACTGAGCCATTCCTCTGCCATTTTACTTACGTCTGCCATAATTACTTTCTCAAAGAATCACCTGTAAAAGGAACTGCTTTTGTTGTTGCTATCAGTCTATCCACAACTCTATCTCCATATCTCTCAGTAAGCTCGTCAATACTGAGGTTTGTGGTAAGGATAAGCAATTTTCCCTTCTTCTCAGCATCGTCACAAAGTTCAGCAAATGGCATACGCTTGTTGCCATAAGAGTTAAGATTATCCTCTGTACCAATATCATCAATATAGATAATATGAAGTTTGAGAATTTCATCAATCTTTTTGTTCAACTCTTGTGCGCTAAAGATGTTTACCACCTTTTTATGTACATCTTTAATAAGAAGAGGAAGGATATACATTCCGATTACCGACTTGCCTAATCCGCAACCGCCGAACATCAATAACCCTTTTCCTTTGTTGTCTGTCATCCAATCAACAATAGGTCGGTAATTGCGTTCGTTCCATTCGGCATTACATCCAGACTTCATATTAACAACATACTGCAAGCCGCCACGCAAACGTTTCTCTGCATTAGGAATGCTTATTTGTACTCTGTCAATTTCTTGCGGATAACCAGTATCTCGCATCTGAGATACAAGGTTCTTGAAATATTCGCTATCTATTTGTTCCATCTATCAAGCCCTTTTGTGTAATCTTTATCTTTACTATTCTGCAAATTCATACCAACAGGAAGATTGTTGGCTTTCTTATAATGATATTTGTTGTTATTGTTCCACGTAACCAATCTGCTTGCAATTTGAAATACTTTCTCCATTTCAAACCGCATTTTTTTTCCACCATTATTCATTTCCGTCCAGTACCGATAGAAATCATTCAGCATATCCTTTCCGTACTCTTCGAGGTAAGGTTTCAAACTTTCTGCGAAATCTTTCTTTCGTTCCTCGATAGTTTTTTGTGTGTTAGCAAGTGTGTTACTTAATGTGTTAGCAGCACGTTTCCTACCTTTATAACTTTTTATATCACAAATAGTTATTACGCTACCTTGGTGTGTTACTTGGTGTGTTAGTATGTGTGTTATATACCAATGTTTAAGCAACGTTCTTACGGTTTGCACTCCAATACATAGTTCACTCGAAATCTTGCGGATGCTAACAATCAATGTTCCGTTATCGTCTGCATTTGCTAGAAGATAAACAAACAAGTTTACGGCATTTGTCCTATCAAGTTTCATTAAATCACAATATTGTTCTTTGCTAATCTTAAAAGAATCCATTGTATTTAAAATTGTATGTTACACAATACTACTGCAAGTATTGCTCGTTTTTCTGAATATCATGCTGAATATGCAGTAGTGCGATATATTCATCAGAGTCGGGAAAATCAAAACCAGCCTCTTCTTTTGCCCACAATTTGAAATCAGAAATTGATTTACTCATTTCGTCTTTCGTAAGGTCAGCAGAAGAACGAAGATACTTATAGCATTCTCCTGTAAATTTATCAATCCCTTCTCTGAGGAATATATCTTTGTTCACTACCAGTTTATAGTAATGTGTCTTAACTTCGTCTAGAGTGTAGCCGTATTGAAGAGCAAATGCTGATAGAAGTAAATGAAGGTAGGCATTCTGATTTAAGGAACGCCCACGCTTCTCTTTCAGTTCTACCATAGCACCTTTGGTTTCCAACTCGGTTACTTTTGCTCTAAACTTTTCTAGCTCAAACACATTTTTTAGATTGAACCACATAAGCGTTGAGTGCTCGTTTGATTAACTCTACGCTAGAATGGTAAATCATCAGGGTCAGATGATGTAGCAGCAGATTGTGGCTGCTGCGGTTGTGCAGGTGGAGTGTAAGGTGCAGATGGTTGTGCCACCCCTGCTGGTGCTTGTGCAGTAGCTTGTTGTGACACCTTAGTAACATTCCAAGCACGAATCTGATTAAAATATCTGCCTTGATATTCATGTGCATAAATATCAAAGCTAACGTTAATAACCTCACCGAGCTGAATGCCAAAATTAGCAATTCTATCTGCCCCAAAAACGTCAAAAGCCATCTTCTTAGGATATTGCTCTTGTGTTTCTATTACATAGGTCTGAGACTTCCACTCACCTCTTGCAGATACGCCGCTTATTTCAGGTAAAACGGCAATAACTTTTCCTTGAATTTCCATTATTTTTTATTTAAAGAATTTTGTAAAACCAAATCAGCCAACTCTTCAAAGTAGGCAACATCCTTGATAGCGGAATCTTGCTCACCAGTAACCTTTGATGCTATAGAACCTTTCTTCATAATCAAGCTATAAAGATAACTGTCAATAGTATTAATTCCCATCAGAATCCACGATGTAACAGCATTCTTCTGTCCGTTACGATAAGCACGGCATTCACATTGAGATAAGTCTGCCATCGTCCAAGGTAGCTCCGTGAATACGACATTTGATGAAGCCGTAAGAGTTAGTCCTACGCCAGCAGCCTTAATGGAACAGATAATGATTCTCTTTTTCTTAGCTTGGAAGGAGTCAATAGCCCATTGCTTCTGCTGCTGATTATCAGAGCCTGTAACGGAACATACCTCATTAGGAAACTCCTTTTTGATTGCATCAACAACATCACGATGTTCTGCAAATACAATTATCTGTTCTTCCGTATCATGTAGAAACTCGATTGTTGCCTTCATCTTTCCCTTTCCAGATATAGAACGAAGATTCATAAATTTAACTAATGCCTTCATTCGTAGCTTTTTTCTAGCCTCATCCTCAGAGCAATTCTTATATTCAAGAAGGAATGTAAGCAAGTCTTTTTGGCAAGTATCATACTCTTCTTGTGTTTCAGAATCAAGAGCAACACTAATTGTTGTTCTTGTTAGTTCAGGCAAATCTTTGAGCACATCTTTCTTTTCCCTACGGAAGTAACATGTTTCGTGAATCTTTTGATTAAGCTCTTCGAGGTTCTCGTTTTCTCCATATCTATTACAGAACTCGCCATATCCGCCAAATTCATCAATTCTACCAAGAATAGCCAACTGACAAGCCATATCAGTAGCATGGTTAACCACAGGCGTACCAGTCAGCTCGTAGATATATTCCTTGCCTTGGCAAATACCCATTATTATTTTTGACTGCCTTGTCGTTGGGTCTTTAACTCTTGCGGACTCGTCAATAATTACAGACTTGATAATTTTCAGTTCATTACGGAACAAAAAGTTTTTAAGTCTTAATGGTTTAGAACCCAAGTCCACAACAAAGTATTTTGCAAGAGACTCGTAGTTGCATATAACCACATCATACAAATCCATCTTAGTAAGATGATAGCCGTATGTTGCGTTTACAGAATCCGTAAGAATAAGCGGACGAAGATTTGTGAATTTCTTGATTTCACGTTCCCAATTGACTTTGAGGGCAGCAGGGCAAATAACCAAGCAAGGAGTCGCTTTTGCACGTTCAATGGCAACAATAGACTGAATCGTTTTGCCTGTTCCCATGTCATCCCCATTTATGCAACGCTTCATAGCAAGTTCCATGCGTACACCCTCTTCTTGATAATCGTATAATTTTGGTTTATCTGACATAATGATAATTATAATAAACACCACATTCTGAAAGCCCATTCAAGAGCCTTCTCTCTACCACGCAAATACAACTCGTCACCACGTTCAATCTTTTTGTAGAACACTTTCTTCTTAGTCTTTGAAACTGCAAAGATAAAGTCTTGATTTCCGTATCTAGGGTCAATGCTGTGCGTCAAGTCCATATACCATGCACGGCTTCTATCCCAATCCACGAAATCAATCTGAGCTTCAAATTGTTCTTGTGACGTAGCAGCGGTAGTCTTCAAGTCTCCGCCAAACTCGCCAAGCCACCAGTCGAACTTGCATCGTACAGGCAGTTCAAACTCGAAGCCTTGATATTCCATCTTCATGTGTGGATTGATGAATGTTTTCTGACCGACCGCATTCTTTAGAACAAAATCAAGAAATCTGTCCTTTGTTGCTTGTTTCTTTAAAACTGCAAGTCTGTCTAATCCCCATTTCCAATCCTTCTCTGTGTATTTCTCATCATCAACCGTCATAGCATAATGATTACACTTTTCTGGTTCGGTAACGAGAGCATCAACGAGAGTGCCAAGATGGAATGCCTTTTTCTTGTCTGATTCCTTAACGAAGTTAAGTTGTGGGTTAAGAGCGAACTTCAATGCGGTGAGGTCTGAGTTGGAAACCTCACCACGTGAATAATAAGGGTCAAACGGTTGCTCTGCCATATTACTTAGCTGTTACTTCATCCTCATATTTAATATAAGGAGAAACGATATACTCTTCCTCATTGTTAGCATGTTTCTCGCAAGCCTTGCGCATAAACTCCAACTTAGAAGCAAGTTTGTCAGGTGACATAGAAGAACCCTCAATCGTCCACCACTGCTGAATAATATCGAGCCAAGCGTTTTTGTCAGTAACGACAAGACGTTTTGTGACCTTTATTTTCTGCTTACTTGTGTTGTCAACAGAAGTCTGAGCGAAGAGTGACTGAGCCTGTGCGGTAGCGTGCTGGGCTGCATTCTCTGCATCACGTTTCTCTTGCTCTGCCGCAAGCTTGCGCTGTTGCTCTTCCTTTGCAGCCTCATCAGCCCTGCGAACCGCCTCTTCTTTAGCCTTACGTTCAGCCTCTAGTGCGGCAGCCTCTGCTTCCTTACGTTTGCGTTCCTCCTCGGCAGCTTTTAATTCTGCTTCTTTACGCTTACGTTCTTCTTCGGCAGCTTTCAGCTCTGCCTCCTTGCGCTTGCGCTCCTCCTCATCTTTGATGCGCTGAATTTCTTCTTGCTTTTTGCGCTCTTCCTCGGCAGCCTTACGTGCTTCCTCTTCCTTGCGTTTGCGTTCCTCTTCAGCCTTACGTGCCTCCTCTTCCTTACGTTTGCGTTCCTCTTCAGCCTTCTTGATTTCAAGAAGTTCAGCAATCTTAGAATCAAACTTCATAAGGAGTTCGTCACGTGTAGCAGTGACAGTCTGCTTATAAGACGCAAGCAATGATGCGGAAATTTCCTTGTATGCGCCGTTCATGATATCCTTTGCGTCATTCTCTTCAATTTCAGAAGAGTATGAAGGCTTGTTATTAACGAACAGATGTCCGAGGTCAAGGACATCAGAACACTCTGTAATACGTTTCTTAACTTCATCCTTGTTATCAAGGGTGAGAAGAGAGAACGTATTATTAAGTGAGTTGATAGCAGCAGAAGAATGCTCAGTAAGAAGATTGTTGAGCGTATCAATAGTATCAGTCTTCAACTTAATCTTAGCCTCCTTAATGCGCTCTTGTCGCAAGCGTTCTTGCTCTGCTTTCTTCTGCTGTTCTAGCTTGTAGGCAGCATACTCATTGCGCTTCTCCTGAATCTTATAGACAACTGAATCTGTATTCTTGGCAGAGATAAGGCTCTCCATCATCGTAAATCCTTTACGGACAATATCGAACACTTGGGTAACACCCTTACGTTTCTCCGTCATTGCTTTCTCTGTCAGTTTAGCCTTCTTGATAAATTCAGCAGCTTTCTCGTCAAGAGCATCATTCATACCAGACGCACTAATATCAGACAGAAGAGATTCACCTGCCTGAACACATGCCTCATAAGACTTTCTGTTAGCTTGCACCGCATTTTCCGTATCGGATTTGAGCGTTGCAATCTGTCTTGTAATATTGTTGGATTGTTGTTGTACCAACTGCAATTCTGTATTTTCAGCCATACTTTATAAATTAAAATGGAGAATCATCGTCAACCTTTGCCTTAACACCATTTTTCTGTGTTTCAGCTTGCGAAGCACCAAATGCTTCTTGTTGTTGCTGTTGTTGAGGTTGGCTGTCAACATCAGCTTGCAACATACCACCAAGACCGACAGGTAACTTAGGATAAGTCTTAAACGCATGCTTGCAAGTCTTAGAGATAAGGAATCCTGTATCAATATCCTTGAAGTACGTTCTACCATCATTACCAGTATAACAACCGCCATATAGAGCGTTAGCCTTGTGGTCTTGACCGCCAAATTTAGCAGAATATTCACGCAATCTGTCGATACCTTCGCGGTCAAGAACGAAGTAATCGTATGAGTTATTTGGAAGGATAATCTTCACGTAACAAGCAACGATACGTGAATTTGCTGGTCGTGGATAGGTCTTCACATAATCAACAAATTTATGACCGTCACGCTCACCGAAGCGGAAATCATCGCAATCATATACCACTACAGGGTTGTCACAACGAAGAATCTGTCCAGCCCTTTGACGAAGAAGAATCTCACCATATCCTGTATATGTAATCTTAGCCGTATAAGTTGATTGTCGGGTGTTCTTGTCGTAGTTGCTATAACACATAAGGTAACAGAGTGTTGCAGTTCCTTTTTCTAGCGACAATCCATTAATAGCCAAGTTCATGAAGGCATCGTGAATATTCAACGATGTAGCTTTTTCGAGATAACCCTTAAATAAGCCGTTGAGAAGCTCATTGTTAAACAGAGCTTTCTGCTCTTCAAAGAACACTTCTCCTCCCTCTCCGAACTTCTGATTGTACACCTCGATGAATCTGTCTCTTGCCAAATCGCAAATCTGATTATGAGGCGTTTTATTTAACTGTTCTATATCCATTTGTATAGATTTTAAAATTAATGTACTCTATCAATATAACTAAAGTACGTCTCCACCATTACCGAACCAGTAGTTGTAGGTCTTTCGTAATAATGTGGAATTGTACCTAACTTTCTGCCATCACCATCAAGGTAATTCAGATAAATAGCTCTAGCCGCCACTTCTCTTGACTTGTTTGTAGTAAGTTCCATCAAGCAAGCGTGTAACTTGCGTTGATGGATTACTGCATTAGCCATTTTTGACGGCATAGATGCTAAAAGTTTGTCGATTCTACTCATTCTTTTCCTCTTTATTTTCGGAAGATGGAGCGTGATGTTCGAATACATCGAAGACATGAGTTTCGTTGAGACCTACGATGTCGTAATCAATCATGGTCTTGCCCATCACCTCATCAACGTATCGAAGAGCACGTGCCAACGACTTAGCCTGAACCAAGTAAGTAACGTTAGAACGCTTCTCCTTTTCTGATTTCTCATCAATAGTGATAAACTGGAGTTTTGCCTTGTACCACTTATCATCATCATCCAAGTCAGAGAAGAAAATCTCTTTGAAATTCGCCTCCTTTGTGCTAGAGACGTTCATGTCACCACTAGAATATACAGCCATTTCTTCGATGATAGAAGCTTCTGCACCTGTACAAGACAGAGCTTCAACGATGTAGCACTCGCTAACGACCTTTTCTGAACCGTCTTCCTGAGTTTTCTGATACTTAATCTTGGTTTCGAACCAAGAACCTGATTTTGCTCTCATTGTTATACGAATTAATGTGTTAATACTCGGCGCCAGCGTCCACGCTTGAACTTCTTTGATGCGTGGATACCGAACAATTTAGGAGTTGTTACGCCTGTCATCATAGGAAGCACATTGCCCTTCTTCAAAATACTTTCGAAATGTGAAGAAGTGACAGGAGCGTGGCAGATGATGTTCTTCTTTACATCATACAGGTTTCCGTACTTTGATACTACACCCATTACACGTCCTCCTCCATTATTTTCCACAACTCACGGAAACATTCAGCGCCATGCACCTCTCCGTTTTCCACTTTTTCATGGAGTTCGTCGAGCTTCTTCATCTTAGCGAGGAAAGAGTTCTTCTTGTCCTCAAGCGAATTGAGGCGCTTGGTGATTGCCAGTTCCGGGTTATCACTGAGAATGATGTCCAATGCGATGCCGGCGAAAAGGTTCGTATTATTCTCCTTCTTGCCTTCATCATCAATCTCGTCGATATCACGAGTAAACTGGTTTTTGCCGTCGATAACCTTCTTGATTTCATTGAACTCAGAAGGATTCTTCGAGATGTCGAATGCTCTGTCAACAAGAGCCTGCTTGTCAATTACTACACTGACGATAATTTTGTCTTTGTCCATAATTTAAAATATTTATAATTAAACTACTAGTCTTCCTTATCCCAACCAAGGAGATGTGCGACGAATGCGCATGCAGCGAACATAGCTACTGTTGCTATGAGACTATTGATAATAATAACCATATCTTCTTGTTTTATACCTTAATTATATAATATAGCAATCGGACGGTGGATAATCAACGATTTCCCACTCGTCCTTCTTTATCTTGATAGCCTTACGGAATATCACAATAGACTCTCCGTTATGACGTTTTCTATTGTGAGCGATAAGTCTTTCCACCACAGCCTTTGTTGTAATCGAGAACTCTCTGAGCTTTGAGGTATAGAGGCTCTTGACATCACATATCACAATCTTCTCGCCTTCCCGGTAAACGAAGTCGGCAGTATAGTTGTGGCCGTAAAGCAATGACCTTCTTTCATACTTGACCTTAGTTTTAAGCTGCTTTGGTCTCAGCATCCATACAGGCTTAATTGCCGTGATGGTTACCTGTCTGTGAATACAGCTTATATTAGGATCATCGAGGATTGTCTGCAAGTACAGATACTCCTCTCTTGAATCGTATTCGTTCCCGTCAGGAGCGTAATACTTCTTTGAACCTACGCGTCCCATGTCTTGCCGGCCTCCGCTCCGGGATTTTTGGAAAGCAGATTGATAGCATCAGAGCCATACCTCTGCCACATTTTATTACCCCACTGAATAAGATATTCACCCTTTCTGGCTTCAAGTCTACCATCCGTATATTTCGGTTTAATGCGAACAGTAATGTCCCTTCCGTTCTGTTCTATGCTTTCAACGCATTCCAGATTCCGAAGAGCATTAATGTTTTCCTTACTGATTCTTATTGTATTTTTAACTTTCATCTATATAAAACCTCTCCGTTTAGCCAACCACGCAAGGCAGGAGAGGTGATTGCACGTGGTTATTTTTTGACGGGGAAGAGGCCAACGTTAAAGGGAGGAGGGAGAATTGACTCCCTCACTCCCAAAGATAATCAAAAACTGTAAATTTATGGCACTCACACAATTAAGTGAGCCACATGCAGGACTCGAACCTACGACCAACCACCATGTTAGGCTGCTCTGACCAACTGAGCTAATGTGACTTGTACCTCCTACTTTCACAAGCAAGAGGATATTAATACTCAAATTAAAATATAAATGACTTATAAGAAAAAGTGCCGACCTCTGTCAGCTAATGAAAAAATATTTTTTGAAATTTACCTACTTGGGAAGCCCAGGGGAGGCTCCAACTCCCAACCTCGCGGAAAGAGAACCGCGGCTCTATGCAGTTGAGCTACTGGGCAAGTTAACCAATCAAAATTCTTGAAAAATGAAAGAAAATTGGGACGAGAGGATGGATTCGCACCATCGACCTCCAAGGACACTTCCCCTGGCGCTCTACTACTGAGCTACTCCCCTCAGAAATAAAAATTAATTCCTTCTAAAAGAAATAGACGTATCCTATCTTCTCAGACAAGATACGCAAGAAACAATCTTTTCACATATAAAAAAAACAATTTAGAGCTTTCAATAAACATTTGTGGCAGGTACAGAACTCGAATCTGTGACCTCTAGGTTATGAACCTAGCGAGCTACCAACTGCTCCAACCTGCGATGTGTGCAGCCTATCTTCACAGACGAGCTGCATTTTTAATTGAATAAATTAGAATACAATGAATTATATGTTGGAGGAGACGGAGGATTCGGACCCCCATCTGCGACGATAAGAACGGTATCATCTAGTTGTCGCTGTGCTTCCAATTACACCAGTCTCCTCTTTTATCTGAATTAGCAAGAACCTCAAGTCTATGTATTCTACACCTTTATATATAATATAAGAGGCTTGCCAACGCCAACCATTCTCGATGGTGGACTTGCATGGCCATAGGGTTCTTTGACTCTCCGGTGCCGGGGTTATAGGTCCAGACACCTTCGGCCAGAGATTTACATCTTCTTCTCATTGATCCTCCGCTTACCACGACAATTCTTCGTTCCGTGGCAGTTCGGCGGATGGGAAATTTATGAAAGAGTAAATCATGCCTAACTGGTCTTCCGTGCTACGTGCGTTCCTTCTGGGCATCTTCGCTATAGGTTCCCGACCTGAGATAATTAAATCCGCTCTACCCGTACTATCTTACACGTACACTAACGCTATAATGCGCTATATGTCCAATATGTCAAAGAACTACTTCTCCAATCCTTTCCGAACCTCTCCCGATGCAAGATTGTAGCTGCACGGACTACATACTTTATAAGGTAAGGACTTACCTTTGCACCGTTCGAGATACACACGAAACGGAATTAGTAAGAGAGTGTGACTACTTTACCAAAGCATAAGTTTTTCTCGACCTTATTTGGGCAATCGCCGACCTGGTAACATGGTATACTCTTGCTGCTTCAGCATTTGAGCATTCCATTTTCCTTATGTTACGGATATCCGACGAATCGAATCTTCCGTTATTTGTTTGTTTTCCGCGAGCTGGAATACGTAAACCCGTACGCAAAGCATGATCTGAATTCATGTATGCTGTACACCATTCGAGATTATTAGGATTGTTGTCCGTCTTTACACCATTAATGTGATTGACCTGACACCAATTCCTTGGATGCTTACGATGATATGCTAGGCATACCAATCTATGCACCCCAAATGTTTTACATTTTCCACCGACAGACAGGTTTACGACATAGTACCCATTGCGATTTATCCTCTTTTTGAGTATCTTGTTTGTATGCGCACTATATATATCGCCGCTATCCGTTGCGTAATAATATCCAAATATCTTCTTCATAGTGACTGAGGTGAGGTTCGAACTCACGCACCGGTGATTAGGAATCAACCTGCTCTATCCACTGAGCTACTCAGTCAAGATTGGGGCGAAAAAAGCTAAACGAATAGACATCGCCCCAAAGTATCTACCGCTGTAGATAAACCCTAATAACTAACAACTAATAACCATACTCTCACGAGTAATGAAACAAACCTATAACTTTAACCATACCAATATTTCAACACACTTTATGCTCTTCAATGAGCTCATCTATATCGGACTTTTTAAAGAATGCGGTGTTACCTATCATATAATGATGAATCTGACCGCTCTTTCTCAAGTCGTGTATATAACCAGTACTCATGCCAATATACTTGGCGAACTCTTTTGTAGAGAGCCAAATCTTTTCGACAGGCTCTACTGATACTTTCTTGCGAGGCATAGGCTTAATCTCTTAATGCAAACGTTGCTGCTGAAAGGTACGCCATCAACTCTATACAGTCCTGCTTAGTAAGAAGCACTTCTATTTCCTTATCACAGGCATCATTTGCGTTCAGTACGACCACATCACGAGTTACAGGATTTTCGCCTTCATCTTGTATCGTAATAGTGGAAGTTCTCACAGACACATTGTTGTCAGTTACAGAACCAATGTCTAACGAATCAAACATTTTATTCTCTACATCTTTGTATTCTTTGGAATCTCTCAACATATATATAGAATGAAAGAATTTGTTTCCAAAGCAAGCTATATTTGCAAAAATTTCTTTTCCTGCCATATCTCATTTATCATTAACGCGTCCAACCATCTTCGATACAATATCGAACATCTTTCCAAGGAAGCCATGTTTTTCAGCAATATCAAGTTTCGTTTTGCAATCTTTATCCTTGTACGAATTAATACTAATGCCATAAGCATAGTATAAATTATTGTAGATATCGTGCCAAATGTCACGCTGACTTGTATTTGTTGCAGCGGAATATTGGTTAACCAATCTGCGAATCTTGTTGCGCATAGAAATCTCAGGAACTTTATTATCTGACACTTCTGCCTCCAGAAGAAGCTTTCCGTTTTCAATACGCTCCTGCTTCATTTCTGCAATCTCTTTCTTTGTTTCTGCAACATCTCGTTCTACACTAGATAGGCGATGTTCTTGCTCTACGAGTTGATTGATTGACATCTGAAGAATCTCAAGCTGCGACTTTGGCTTAACCGAAGAACGTATCTCGACCTCCATCTTATTGAAAGCATTTATATACGCCTCCTTAAACTGAGCAGCCTTCTTTCCTGTGTAGCCCATAACCAAGAATGAAAAGCCATCTTTAGTCATTGTGAACATCGGGAACTCTTTGCCCTGCTCGCTGACATAAGAGGACTCGCCAAAATTGGCGGCTCTAAATTCCTTGGAACAAGCAAGGTTATTAATATCTCTCATAACCTTGTTATGTTCTTTACCAAACTCTTTTGCCACCAACAAGCTACTTGTCATGGCCTGGTCGTTTGCACCACGAAACACGATTTCATTCATATTCCAATTATTAAAGTTTACTACCCAACCGGAACCGCCTCGATAACCAATGTCTTATTCTCGAAGTTAGCCTTCGTCTTGTATCTCGCCACACCTTCAGGCGGTTCAGTCTTACCTATCAGCCAAGCGTACTGTCGAGCCGACATGATAGCTTTTGCTGTCTCAAACACAAAAACCTCGATTTTTCCGGGCTTTATGCTCAAAATGTCTGACTTTGTCAACTTTTTCATCTTGCTTTATTTAATATTAACTAAAATAATTTGGAGGGGACGCAGGAAAGTTGTATATTTGCAGTGCTAATGTAAGATACGGCACTTTCGGTCGCATCCGCCTCCGTTTGTGTCGGTATTGCTTTATTGCTTTAACCGGTTCACGAGTGCAAAGGTACATGAATTTCGCGTAACAACCAAGCGTTTTACACGTTTTTCTTGTACCATTAACTTTTATTAGCACTTTGAGCGGTTTTAGTTGCGTATATAAAACTAAAAGTGTATGGCAGTAACAGAAAATCGTGTAGCAGGACTACAAGAAAGACTGAAGGAAGTAATGAAGTGCGAACAGCTTAACAAGCAGCAGTTCATGAAGGTGACCGATATAAGTAATATCGGTAGGAAGCTCGACGGCAAGGTCGCTATCACCAAGGTGGACATAAGTAAGATGAAACACTCATTGCTAGTTAACGACCAGTGGCTTGAAACCGGCATCGGACCGATGTACTTGCCTGAAAAACTAGAGGAGAAGACGAGGGAACTAAACAGAATGTCTGGCAGTTATCCTGGTATGCATATTAACGACGAAGTGCTAAGAGCGGAAATAGAGCGTATGGCCGAATACTTAAAAAACAACCCGAGCTCTCCAACACCTGTAATAGCAAGCATGTTCGTCGGCAATAACAAACAGAACATCGAAACCGGAACAGACCGCGCTAAGGATCGGGAAGAGGATTCGTTTAAAGAGAAGAATGCTCAGCTCATTCAGATCATCAATGCCAAGGATGAAATAATAAGGTCAAAAGACAGCGAGATTCGTCTTCTCAGGAAGATTCTTGCAGATAACGGAATCGAGGTATAACATTATTATATATAAGGATTATGAAGAAGGTATTATTAGCAGCAATGATACTTCTTGCAGGAGCATCATTCACATCATGCAGCAGTAGCGATGACTCTTCTATCAACGACCAGAAGATTCAGAACGATCGAGAAAACTATCTCATCGGCAAATGGAAAGTTATCGGTGGTGGTTCTGGCGGTGGAGTTTATGATCCAAAAATCAGGATAGAGGGAGATTGCTATCTGGAGCTTATGAGTAGCGAGAGAACGAAGTGTACTGGCGAAGCAACTGCTTATGTATACTATGACGGAGAAGAACCTTTTATGACGAAAGACGTAAAAGAAGACTTGTCGTTTATAAAATGGAGTTTGCAATACTACGAAGTAACTGGTTTTACATTATACACATATAAATCGGAGTCAAGCATGCCCAAAACCCATGACATAGACTTTGAAAGTGATGGTACAATAAAGCTTTGGTTTCACACAACTTACAATAGCTATTACACCCTCAAGAAAGTTAAATAGAATAGAATTTGTGAGTAATATGTGAGTGCAGTGTTACTCGATAGCCCTAAGTATCAGAGCGTTAGCGTTTTATCAAAACACAAGAGAGTCTTCCCAAGCCTGTGAGGCGGGTTCGACTCCCGTATCTCGCTCAAGTATTGATAATCAACCACTTACATCGTTTTTCACTATAAAAACATAATCAAAAATCATCATTTTCACCCACAAAATAGGTACAAAATCGTGCATAATGTACGCCAATGTGAGTAGTTTTGTGAGTAATATGTGAGTAAAATTGAGTTGTGAGTAAAAATTGTGAGTAAAATCTGTGAGTAAGTATGAATAGCATCAAGACGTACGTTGAAGGAAAGTCCCTAAAGGTTTTCTTCATCATCAGTTATCAGGGAAAGAGATTCCAGGTCTATACCGGCATCACGAGTACCGTCAAGTTCAGCGGGATGGTATTCCCGAAGAGTGTTCCGAACGCAAGAGCCAAGACGGCCATGCTAGCAAGGCTATTTGCGTCCGTGGAAGAATATGTCTATATGAATGGTGATCTTCCGGCAGCAAGGATGAAGGACGAAATCAAAGCCATCATCAACGGAAGGGCTGCATCGGTAGAGAAGAATATCCTCTACTACATCGATGAGTTCATCAAGACCAAGGCCAAGGACAGCACAAAGGAGATATTCCTCAGAACAAGGAAGAGGATTGAATCCTTCGATGAGCATGCGGATTTCGACAACATCGACAGGGACTGGCTCGAAAGATTTCAGGCACACGAGCTCCTGAAGGGTCGTATGAGCGGTGGAATAGCGATCGACCTCAGAAACATACGTACGGTGTTCAACTGGGCCATAGATAATGAGATTACCACCAAATATCCTTTCCGTAAGTTTTCCATCAAGACGGAGCGTCAGCAGTACCTGTATCTGAGTGCCGAGGAGATGAGGGAGTATCGTGACTTTCCGGTAGAGCCTTTCATGGAGAAGTACCGTGACCTGTTCATGCTCGGGTTCTATCTGATAGGCATCAACCTCTCCGACCTGCTCGAACTTCCTGCTGACTGCATCAAGAGAGGGCGCATCCAATACAAGCGCAACAAGACCGGCAGACTCTACGACATCAAGGTTGAACCGGAAGCGATGGAAATCATCAAGAAGTATAAGGGAAAGGACCACCTTCTGTGTATCCTGGATGACGGAACGAAGGAATCAAGCTTCAGGAGAACGCTAGGAGATTACCTGAAGAGAATCGGACCTACCGAGATGAAGAAGAACAAGCGTGGCGCCTTGATCAAGAAGGAAATCAAGCCACTTCACAAGAATATTATATGGTACACTGCCAGAAGAAGCTGGGCCACCATAGCGTCGAGTATTGATATTCCGAAGGAAGTTATCGGCAAGGCTCTAGGGCATAGCGAGTGGGACAACGATACAACTTCACTCTATATTCAGTTCGACAATAAGAAGATAGACGAGGCGAACCGAAAAGTCATCGACTATCTGAACTGTTAACAAAGAAAATCCCCACGTCATTTGCCGATGGCGTGGGGAAAGTTGTTTTATGACAAGTATCTATTTATCGAGTTCGTTCAAATCCTTGGTAAGCTCAGAAATTTTATTTGAAATCTTATCACACATCTTATCGGAATGATTCATCACATCGATAAGTTGTCTCAATGTTATCCTGTGCTTGCAGTAATTGACCTTAGCGTGTTCGCATGACCATCTCTTCCTCCACAATATTCCTAGTAAGACGTAGAAGCGGATAGTCCTGTCCTTCTCGACGATCTGATGGATTACAGTATCCGACTCTTTCTCAGCCTTCTTCAGATTTTCCTTTGTCTCTATCAGCTCTATTTTCAGCTTCTCGTTACAGCGGAGGGTGTAGCAGACTTCAGTAATAAGGGAAGTCATTATAAAAAAAAGAACACCCTCCCCAGGTATTCCTATGAATACCTCCGCTACAGTGAGGCAGCACCCGAAGACAATGCAAACGACAAAAATGTCGATGCGGTCGAAAATCATTTTTAATCTTTCTTTCATATACTTAATCTTTTAAGTAAATACGCAGATTTTACGTATTTAGATTTTTATTTATATTCAAAATGTGGGATTTTCCCACATTTTAGAACCCGAGCGTCTGAGGAATCTCAATACCGACAAATTTCAGCAGATCACAGAATCTGTTGTCATACCACTTAATCTGGGTCTGAGACTGAAACTTCGGATCCTGGATATTCTGACCGAAGCACTCGAAGCCCTTGTTGAGCACCTTCCACTTCCAAGGCTTGTTCTTATCCCTGCTAGGACGTGTAGCCTCATGGATAACGCCCTTAGCCATCAGGATCCTGTTGAAGGCAACAGGAGTGAAAGGGATTTTGTTTTCCTTAAGAAGGTCTTTCGCAGCGTGGAGCGTTGGAGCCTCTGTGCCGGCATTAATACCTTGTGGAAGTAAACCGGCCATACCGGTATCTTTTCCTATCTCCTGAGCAATTCTCAGCTTGCTTGCCTCGTTGAGATTCAGAAACCCGACAACCCAGTTGGCATAAATAATCTTCTGCTGAGTCTTCTCTATCTCCGTCATCTCTCCAGAAGCAACCTTATGGAACACTCTACGATAAACCTCAAACACTGGGCGAACCTTGCGAGCAACGAAATACTCCAAACAAGCGGAAGTGAGGTAGTAATCGTCGGTTGGTCTTCCTGCACTGGAATTTTCCGCATTATTGCGGATAACTATAAAGTCCACATTCTCAATGAAGTTAGCCTTCAAACCACGCACGGCATTATCCTTTCGCTCGTAAGCTAACTGCCACACATCGTCAAGATTCACAGAAAACTCCTTATTCTGCTTATCCAACTCTAAAACACCACGGAAGTAACGCTCGATATCCGATGGGTTACTTGTCTTTGTCAAAGTCATATTGTTCATATCTAAATATTTTTAATCTCAAATCATTAAATGCCGTTGTTGGCGGCATTGTGCTTCTGTCTTCTGCGGAGATTCTTCTTCCTGTTCTTCTCTCGCTTCTTCTCCACCTTTCTTCTCTCTTCAGGAGTAAGCTGAGCGAAGGCGTTCTCCTTCTTCATCAGCTCGATGATAACGTTCTGCACCTTTTCGAGCACAAATTTTGGAGCCTCTGAGTCTCTTATAAAGACAGGGTTCTTATGTTTGTGGCGGTCGTAGAACAAACTGTCGTCCTCTCCCTCAAGCTTCACGTTAATTCTGTGATGACCGAAAGGGGTTATGATGAGATTTGGACTACCTTTTACGCCTCTCTCAAGAGAACGAGGAACGTGGTGACTGAAATTATTCTCATCCAACCAAGCTTCCAACTTTTTAAGTTTTGTTTCATTCTTCATAATCTTTTTTCTTTTTTTCTCTCACGCACGTAGGGCATAAGAGAGATTAAACAATACAATATAATCAAGCACTTACTTATAGTGTGAAACCGTCAAAAACAGAAACACTACCATTTAATCGGGCAAATTGCCCAAACTTTGCATCGGAGAGTAGAGCCCTCTCCCCTGCCTTGTTATTCCTTTCTTGCTAGCTTTTTTGCCAGCATAACCATAGATGATGTGCCTTCCGCAGCTTGCCTTTGCATTTCTGTCTGTTATTGCATACGAACAAGGAATGCAGACGTACACATTATTTTCTCTCACGAAAGACGGATTGTTCCTTCCGAACTTTGCCAGAAGGCTTTTCACCTGATCCCCACATCTGCTGTCTGCCATGTGCAGCTCTGCAAATGTAGAGGAAATCTCTTTCTTTTCTTTGAGACGTTTCTTTATTCCGCTAATTGAGCCATGAGACATCCCAACTGCACTCTCCAGCTGAGAGAAAGGAATGTGTGAGTAGCGACACGAGCGGTTGTTTGCACTTACGTGTGAGCTGTTCGCCTCCATACTTCCTATCTGATGCAGGAAAAGTAACTCGTTGAGTCTGTTGTATATTTCTTTCAGCGTAATCTCTTTGCTTACTTCTATGGTAAACATATTTGCACCCTTGAATACTCTTCCCTTCTTGTTTCGCTTTATAGTGTTATCCTTGAAAGAGTTCACTATGAAGCGTCCATCTTCCTGAACTGAGAACAACTCGGAAGACCTGATGGCTTGGAGTATCATTTGTGCTTTCGTATGCCCGATATGAAGTGCCCGCATCAAATCACGCGTACCCATATCAAACATTACGGAATTGCTATGCTGCATCTTGCACCAGATGGCAAAGGATAGAACGGTCATACGCTTGCTGCGCTCCACCCTGGAACGCCCCCTTGCGTACCGCTCTACCAATTCAACCAATATGTGTAAGCATTTTCTCTGCATAGCATAAAAATAAAAGGATTTCAAAAAGTGAAGCACCACTTAATGAAATCCATTTTTCTATTCGGTTCCTTTCGGACACCTACTAAATTTCCTTGCAAATAATACCAATGTGCTTCTTGCGTATTAATGCGTCGATGCAAAGATACTTCATTACTTTCATTTGCGCAAACGTGATTTTTTTGCGTTTTTATATGCTCATTCAAGTAAAAAGTAAAAACAAAGCTCTCGAAAGTACTGATTTGGCTAGATGTTTCGATTAGAGTAAAAACAGTAATTCGTGTCATTCATTAAAGTATAGAATATTTACATTCACATATTTTAAGAGAAGATTGTGTTTTTCGGTGTGTTTTTAGTGGTGATTTTTAATAAAATAGCCGCCTATCTGTAAAGTGATAAGCGGCTATTGGATTATTATTCATCCGTACTGAATCGAAGTCCCTGCTTCGCCTCGTCCGGTGAAGATACCTCTTTCTTCAGAAGGTAATGTACATGTCCATCATAAGTCAATTCGGTAACGAACTGCCATCCTCTCGCTGACATATAGTTGAGAATATCGGTGAGGTTGTTAAACTCAATCTTCTTGTTGTTCTCGTCACGAAGGGCTACGAGCTGCTTCTGCTCGCCCCATTCAAGATCTAGTCTAATCTTATTCGCAAGGTTGCGTGTACCGCTAATGGTGCAGTAGTAAGGATGCTTCTCCTGCGCGAAGGATGATGCTGTTGCAAGGACAAACATCAACAGAAATAAAATCTTCTTCATAGAAACGACTTCACCGTGATGTCGAGGGCTTAGATGTTTATTAATTGATATGTTCGTCAATACACTGGTCATAGATAGCATCTGCTAATGTCCAATCAGCCTTTGGGTATTCTCCCCAGCCGGCTCCTTCGTTATTGTTGATGTACCATAACTCGTTATCTTCTTTGACAGTTGCCACATGATACATATTGACACCCGTGAAAAAAGAATCCTGGTTATGATCGTAGCATACATCAAAGGAATTATCATCGTTTTCACGATAACGATAACCTGTCTTGATTAACTCTTCTTCTAACATATTCTTCATAATTTTCCGCTTTCCGTGTTGCGGTAGGGCTTGGTTATTAATTGCAGGAGCCGAAGCTCCCTATTTTTGGCTAATCGGGGCCGTTCTAAAAAATCCCCTCATACCCTCACGGGCAAGAGAGGACACTCATTTAAACAATCTAGCTATGAAAAACTAGAGATATCTTATTTTCCGCACTTAACAACTTCGAAAACGCGATGCTCTCTGTCGGAGGAAAGTCTATTACCTTCTTCATCGCATATGTGGCCATCTTCGTTGACCCATAGCTTCTGGTTGAACATTTCTTCGCACATTCCCAGGATCTTAAGATATTCCTGTGCCTCGAAAATGACGTTCTTGCCATCACGCTCTGCCATCTTGAAGTTTTCGATAAGATCTGGATTCAGGTCAGGTGCAGTGATATCGTACTCATCCATTTCATCGTGATATTGGATGTTGAGAATCTCCAACTCTTCCACCATTGCGGAGTTCGTACCAATCTCGCCAGTCAGAGCCTTCATAACGGTCTCCTTTTCTAGCTTTTCGTACTTCTTCCGACACTCATTGATGAGTTTATTCAACTCTTCTACTGTATAATCTTCTACCATATTCATTATTTTAATTGGTTAAACAATGGCAGGAGATGGCAGCTGGCCACCTCCAGTTTTAGCTTAATCCTCATCTAGACCGTTATCGAGGTCTTCTTCATAGACGCCGAACAATCTCAGTGTATTGCTGTCAATCTCGGTCTTACCGACAATGTAGCGCTGTGTCATCTGGATATTCGGCATACCGTTACTGGTATGTCCCATCATGACGGCAATCTGCTCAAGAGGCACTCCCTTCTTTGAGAGATTCGTTGCGAACGAGCGTCTGCCGGTATGGGATGATACGAACCGATACTTCTTTCCAGTCTCTTCCTTTCCAGCTTTGAACACCTTTGTATTCGTATCTATTCCGCAGTCACGACAGATATCGCGGAGTGCTCTATTGAACGTCCTTTCACCTATCTCACCCGGAAGAGGCTCGTCACCAGTACCGCATACGAGGAACGGACGGAGCTTCTTGTGAAGTGGAACCCTTACCTCGGTCTTTGTCTTCTGTGTCACATAGACCAGGAAGTGTCCGGTATCATCTATGTTCTCTTCCGTCATTCTCTGGCAGTCGCTGTAACGTGCGCCACAGAGACATTCCATGATAAACATTCTCTGAACATATCTTTTTGTTTTCCCGTGAGGGTTGTACTTTATGATTCTGTTTATCTCCTCATCAGAGAGATATACAGACTGGACCGGTACAGCCTTCGCTCTAAGTATTCTGCCGAACGTAGGACTAGGAATTTCCCTGGTAGCATCGTTCTCACGTATCACAGCCTTGATGGTTGCACATACGGTTCTTGCCGAGTTAGGAGCGTAGTTCTCCTGAATCTTCTCGAAGAGGTCGCGAAGGTTGTCGTCAGTGATGTCTTCCCATAATGGCTTATGTCCAAGCATCTCTTCGAACATCCTTACAACCTTAATAAGTTTCGGATATTTCCAGATGTATGCGCCATAGAACGTGTCATGCCTCCAGGCATTGCTGTGATAATTGGCGAACCAACCCTGCTTGATGGCAGTCTTGTACTTCTGCTGCTGTGTGTAGCTCAGAAGTCTCTCCCAATCTCTTGTCTTGATTCTTATTTCTTCTGTCATAATTCTATAATTTTGGTTACTAGTGGCAAAGATACGAAAAGTTTATAATATAAACCATCGTCTTTGCCGTTTTTAACGCTAATTTAACTTTCGAACTCATCGTTTAGCTCGTAAGCAATACGGGCGAGTGACTCGAAATCCATCTCAAAATCCATAGGGGATACTCTCTTCACCACTCTTTTGTAGCTCATCATACGTAGCGTGATAGTCGGGATACTGGTATCCTTGCCATTAGTTTCAATGAGGACAGCTTCGAAAAGCCCGTCGCTGCACTTAACCGGGTTCTTAAGTTCCTTGCTTAGGATTCCACGCTCTCTCATTATCTCACGGATGGTGCATGCAAGTTCCATCTTTGCTGTTGAACGCAACTCATCAATCTTGTCTTTCAATACTTTTCTATCCATAATCTTAATATTTTGGTTTAACTTGATGCCCGCCATTCCTGACAGGCTTGTTTGGCTTAGTCTTTTCTTTCGATATCAAGGCCCGTAAGCACGCCTTTCATATAGGCTAATGTCTCTTCCTTGCATTCCGATAGAAACTTCTGGCAGCCATCAATGATAACGCCGTACTTACCGCTCGGATAATTCTGTAGAGAGCACGAGTGGTAATGCTTTCCGGATTTCTCCTCGATTTCTCCTGCGAGTCGCTTCCCTTCGTCGGTCTCATTTGGACGATTTTCTGGGTACTCATTGTAAAAATACTCGTGCCATAAATCTAGTAGCATATCCTTGCAATCCTCCATATCTTGCAAAATATCCGATAATTTGTATGGCGCGCCGTTAGCACCATGTCCATCCTCGCCAATCCATTTACTGGCTTCCTCGTCAGGATCGAAGTCGCTATAATATTGATACAACTTATCCATGAAGTCAGACTTATTGCCATTCTCGAACCAAATTGTGGCGATGAAGTCTTGGTCTTGTGGGGAATACTTCTCTAACTCGACGCAAACCTCACCTCTTTCGTTAGGTGTATCGTCAATATTATAACTCCAGTCTAATTCCTCAGCTAATTTTAAAAAATCATTCATATCTTTAATTTTAATTGGTTAATACTGGGAGTGTGAAACAAAATGTTCCACACCTTGTTCGGCTCAAACCGGCAGAGACACGATGTATTCCTTCTTCTTCTTTCGTGTTCTGCTCTTCACAGTGAATCCGCAAAAATCTCTCAGCCATCCGGCAGCATCGCCGATGAAAGGCTCGTTCACCATAAGGATAGGACGGAGCATTCCGTTCTTCTTCATGAACTGATAGTCTATGAAGTCGAACGGGTCATCCGGGTCCTCACTCTTCTTCTCCCAAACGCTGACATCGAGATAGTCGATGAAGTCTCCCTCTGGCGGGTTATCCATCTCGATGAATCTCTTCGGAGTTAGGAGAATCGTCTCCTTAGGCTCATGGGTCATAAAGAAATTCTCTATAACCTCGTTGAACTTGTTCATGTCCATCTGTTTCTGGACAATACCCTTTCGCTTCATGATGTCGGAAGCCTTGAGCATTCTTGTTGCTTTTCTTGCTGTTTTCATAATTCACAAATTTTAAATAGTTAATAATTGGGGTACAAAAACCGGCGTGTCTCACGACAGACCGGCTTGAACCATTTAAACAAAATTTAGTTATGATATGAGTAGCCAGCCGCTGCTAACGACTGACCTTTTGGCTAGAATGGCTCCCGGCTGGCGCCTTACTCTATAAGTTCGATCTAGAGAGCTTTAGCTCGAAGGATTACCTCCAGTGAATGCACTGGAGGAGATCCTTCGTTGCAGAAGCTCTTGTAAACACAAGCTGCCGGGCCACCATTCTTCAGGCGGCGAACCTTACGTCTTACTGATGATTACTTGTTCTCACTCTTGGCTTTCTTCCATTCAAGAATCTTGCCCTGGACGCTGATATTATTGTCCTTGATAAGCTGCTTGAGAATACCGAGCATTCTCCAACCCTCTTCATCGTAGAGCTTGGCTTTAGACTCAAGCTCCTTTAATGAGTTGGTCTCAGACATCTTTCGTCCGTTCTTCATGAATCTTGCTCCATGGAACATGATGAGGTTTCTCATCGTGTAGTAGGAACCTGAACCCTTGTAGGCAGTAATGAACGCATCAGCCTGCTTGGTATCCCATGCGAGATGCTTGCGGTTCTTGTTGAACTCGCGAACTGCATCGTAGAGCTCCTTGTAGGTCGGTACTGCACCCATCTTGTTGGCAAGGTCACGGAGAGGATTGTATACCTTTCTCTCCAAGTCAGCGACGAAGATGTTTTTGTTTTGAAGACGGATATAAGGATAACCCTTGCAGGTATGCTTGTATGTCTTCTTCTTGTTTCCATCCTTGTCTTTCTTGACAGTGTAGATGCACTTGTCGTCGATATAGCTGCGGAGCTTGCTGATGTAGTCAATAGCCATGTCGTGTGCAACAACTCCGTTGAACCAACGATTTCTCGCCTTGACGTTCTCGTAGTCCTTGTGGTCACACATCTTCATCTGAGCATACAGCTCGTTCTCCAACATGCGCCACTGATACTCGTAGCCCTTGTGCTGCAACACCTCGTTGAATGTGCGTCCGTTCTTATCCATGTCTCGCAACATGTGGAACATCTGACTCATCACCCAACGACGGAAGAGCTTCCAGTTACTTACGTATCCACCCTCGACAATCTGCTTGCCTACCGCATCGATGGTTGCATCGTCCATGTCTACAGGAACTGCTGCGCCATTTTCGATCTTGATAAGCTGGTCGTCACCGAGAGGGAAATATTTACTAGTATCAACGCCTGCTGCCTTAAGAGCTTCGAGACGCATCTGCGCCTTGGTCTTCTTGGTAGCTGCTGTAGCCTCTACGTTCTTTGTTACGATGTTCAAGTTCTCACCAGTGATTGTTACAATCTGCTTCATAATTCTAATTATTTTAAATTGGTTACTAAAAATTTATTTAACTCTAGTGGATGAGGCTTACGCCCCACCCTTGTTTGGCTCAACCCAGTCTCTGAGGATAATCAGGTCCTTGTCATTTTCAGGCCTCCAGAACCATGTTCCCCATCTGTTCTCCCACGCAAGGTTTCCTCTGAGTAGCTGAATCAGTATGTATAGCTCCAGCTTACATCTAGCTACTTCTCTTCGTTCACCGTACATCATATCTTCGTCTGAGAGCTCTTTCTCCGGCAAAGCCTTGAAGTAGTAGCGGCGATGGGATTCGGAGCGTTCTGAAGGCACAGAATGCTTGTATGCCTTGTATCTCAGCTCTATCGCGAACAGGACTACTGCATGTGTCAGGTAAGGTGTATCTTTCGGCTTATCTTCCTCGGACATCACTATCTTGCCATTCACTCTACATGTTCTCTTCTGAAAGTTGATGGTGAACTTAGCACCATTCTCAACTGCATTGATAATCTCGTCGTATGTCATAATTCTATTGTATTGGTTAATAGGAGTGCGCTCAGAGAATCTGTTGCGTAACTATAAGGTCTTGATTAATACTGTATCTGAGTCCTGACGGATCCAGGTAATCACCTGGATGCTCAGGATGATTGATACCGTATTGTACAATCTATTCTCCTTGCGCACCATTTCGGCTCGCAATAACCTAGACTTATCTCATGTATTATGTTGCATGGATATATGCTCTTGATTCAATCCCGTGGATTGGATACCTGCGCCTGCGGAGATATCGGCAGGAGCAGGTATACCACTCACGTGATATTAAACCTCATACTCTTGATAAGTCGTGATGCAATTCACTTTGGTTGTTTGTAGGTACACTCATAGGTCTGTTGCCTTGCTATATGCTGATGATTTAACCAGCTTGCTGATACGCGAGATTGCTGGTATTACCAGACATATCGCGTTGATACAAGGCTGGTTGAATAAACCGATACCTCCTCGTGTACCTCGTTTGGCAATAACGTTGTCTTCATCTGAGAGCGTGGCACGTAGCTGTAACAGCTTGATTCGAGGGCTGTTGTAAGCCGCCGGATGGAACTGGGATTCCAGTGAAGGCCGGCGGCATGGAAACAGCACTCATAACTGAATGCAACCCTCGTGCTAGGGTAATTCCCTGACCGATGGCTCGGCACAATACTTTATGTTTCTGATTTGACACAGGATTCTCCAGAATAGATGATCCAGGACGTCGTAAGTAGTATACGACGACGTCCAGGATCAACTACTCTGGTTAGAGAACCTGTTTCGTAAACTTCTGCCATTCATCAGGGAGTGGTGGTGTGTGCCACCTGTGGGAGTCATACGGACTGGCACATTTCTGTACTCTGTTGATGAGCTACGCCTTGTGCGTCATACGAAGGACCCGAGATGCCTCAAGTTGCAAACTTGGGCGCTCTCGGTTCCATAGGATGATGTTATAGAGGCGCTAGCCTGAATCTGCCCGTCCTTCTTCCACGTCCGTGTGCTCGGTTACAGAGTATGCCGGTTAGAAGATACAGCGCATAGCTTTATCAGATTGATAGTATCCTGGTGGAGAGGATGTTGGACCATCTCTAATCAGAGATAGGTCCACATCATTCGAGACCGGATGGTTACGTCGCTCTTCATTCCGGCAAAATCCTTGCGCTAGGATGCTCATCTACAGAGTATTCACCAATGTGTTGTACGCTGCCCTGCTCGTTCGCAAGGCATTCTGAGCACAACCGATTGATAGATACCCCTTGATTTCGCTCTCTGTCTTACCCCTGTTGGCTTTCACGTTCCTTCCACGACCTCGGTCTATACAACCTACGTTCTGAGTCTTTACGTATCCGAGACCACCGACTTTACTCTTGCCTGTCTTTACCGCACGGATGCAGTCCATGACGAAGGTGTTGAGCTTGTTGATGTCCTCTTTCACGTTTATGACCGGAAGAACCTGAGTAGCCCAGGAATAATCGCAGTACCCCTTGTAGAGATACCTGTTTACGGCGTTGATGGCTTTCGTCATCGTGGTGTCACGCTTCTTTATCGTCCTCTTCTCAATCTCTTTTTGGAAGGTCTTGATGCGAGTAGACGACAGAGAAATGTCGTGACCCTTGATGGAATATCCCAAGAACTTAAACCAGTGATTAGCGTCAAGATACTCAACCTTCTTCGGGTTGAGCGTCATTTGCATCATCTCCAGCTCGCTCTTCATGATATCCATGGCTTTCTCATAGTCTTCACCGACAAACAGCGTATCGTCAGAATAACGGACGTAATATCCGTTAAGCTTAGATAGCTTGTCGTCAAGATGATAGAGTATGACGTCAGCCAGCCACGCAGCAACAGAGCATCCCTGCTTGAGGGACTGATACTTCTCACAGAGGTTATTGTCCTCATCAAAATAGATATCTGTGTGATAGTAGTCACGAATGACATCTATCAGCGCAGATTTTCCGTACTTCTCCTCTACCTTGTCGAATGCCCAGTCGATGAACCGAATAGGCACAGAATCAAAGTACTTGGAGAAGTCACCTTTCCATCCGATGATTTTTCCATCTGCCGAGTATATTATCCGAGACACTTCCTGCACCACACGACCGCAGCCGATACCTTTCTGATACGACGTGCAGCGTGGATGCACCATCTCTGGCATCAGCTCGAACAGGAGGTCGTTGGCTATGCTCAGGAGAATTCTGTCTACAGCCTCATTCACATAGACCGTACGGAAATCTCCGTTGTCTTTCGGAATCTTTGCTGTATGTGGCGGCATTATCTTGTAATTACCGCTCTTGATCCTCTGATACATAGCCAGACGAGCCTCCGGCGTTGTAAGCTGATACATTACTGCTTTGTTCATGTCCTTGAATAAGCCTTTCTCGATAGCATACTGCCATCTGGCTTTCTCGAAGAACATCTCTAGGATTCTGTCTTCATTCATAATTCTTCTTGTTTTGGTTTGTTGTGCCGTCTTCAGACGGCTTTTAGGCTGTTAACCCAAGATATTCTGATAGGGTATCAATCATAAGCTTGGTTACGCTTTCATCATCTATGTCGCTGACGTATTTGTTTACGTCACATCCATAGAGTTCTTCCCCTTCTTCGACTGCCCATAATGCCTGCCTCGGAATGTCTCTTATAACGAAATCCAAATCAGCCTTTGTCTCGCAATCGTCAATGATACCATCTGGAATGTTGAGAAGCACGTTGTCTTTCTCATCAACGAGATGCCATTCATATTGTCCTAGAATAAATCTTACGTTGTTCATAATTCTTATGTTTTGGTTATTGGTAGGGAGATTGCTCTCCCCGTTTGGCTAGTCGATGTGCTGAAGTACTGTGTTGCCATTTTCTTCAGCTTCTCTCCAGTACTCCTGATCGTCATCAATCTCAAATTGCTCACCGCTGTAGTTATCTTTGCGAGTGAGTTCAATTACTCCGTCGCTATACTCGTACTTGGCTTTGTCTATAGCTTCTTTCTCACTCTCAGCTTCGACACGCACTACGGTGTTGAGCATTTCAGTTACTGATACATAATACTTCATAATTCCTATAATTTGGTTAATAATGTCAGAGGGATTGCTCCCTCCGTTTTTAAGGCTTCTTGATATTGATGATACCTGTCACGCTCATGGCATCTGATGGCTCAAACTTGTCAGGTTTTAATCCGCAATCCGTGTAGCCGAATAGAGAATCCGCACAAGCGTCATACCATTCTGTTTCATCTGGTTCGTAATCAGCCGGTGCGTCTTCTGGACACGCCAGCTCTAATACATCCCAGTAATTAAGAAGATAACCCTCGTACGCAACCTGAGGATCAGACCACTCTCCACGTGAGATAAAGCAGATAGTCTTACCTGCAACGTTGTCACGATGGATCTTGAAAAACTTATCAAATACCTTTGTAGCTTCTTTCGTCATAATTCTGTTTGCTTAATTGGTTAATAGCGATAGCCAGAAGGCTATCTTTAAGCTAATGCGTTCAATACTCTGTGGGCGTTGTATGCGACAGGATTCTGATACTTCATCTCCGCATAGATTCTACGCTCACAAATCTCAATGCATCTCTCGTGTGCAATATTCTCGGACAAGGCATCACACTCGATATGGGTGTTGCCAGATGATGGCTTGCCCACGCAATACTTGTGCCCGTCACGATAGCACACGATTCTTCTGTTCACACGATAGAAGGTTCTGTTTCCCTTCTGTGAAATTGTAATCTTTTCCATAATTCTTTGTAATTTGGTTGATAGAACCCACGGATGAACGTGGGCAATTAAGCTCTGTTGTAAAACTCCTGATACTCAGGTTTCATGCTGGAATCTATGCGGGACTGGCATAGTGATTTCGTTTCACTCCTGCCATGTGTGGTAAACGTGGACAAGCATCCACGCTTAGCGTCCCACACACACCACCATACTCTCCCATCAAGAGCGCGACGCTTCTTGGGGATAAATCTTTTTCTTGACTCATTCATAATCTCTGTATTTTGGTTTGTAGAAGAGGAGCATGCAAGCTCCCCTTGGTTAGGCTACTCCTTCCACCACTCTGCAACATCAGAGCGCTTCAGGTTTCTCTTTTCTAAAAATTCCTTCAGAGTACTACAATATGTATTCATGCTGTAGAAATCTCCCTTGAGTCTTACTATTACCTGCTTCATGATCGTATAAGTTTAATTGTACAACATTGCTTTTCCCTTACACTCTCTGAGCTTGGCAAGCAGATACTTTCTGTCACTGCCGGAGAATGAATCACGCACGAATTTCTCGCACTTCTTCTTCGTCCAGAAATATTCGCTCTCCTTCTTTCCAGGAGATACGCAGAACCACATTCTGCCACCTACAACGTCACACAGACCCACGTAGGCAATACCTTTCTTGAAATCCATAATCTAATCTCATTTAAATGGTTAAACATTGAATATCCCCATGCTAGGGGATATTGTTAGGCTTCCTCATAATCTTCCTCCATCATGGAGTGAACCTCTTCAAGGTAATTGCCGAAATTGTACTTGATGTTGTACGTTCCGAACGCCTTGAAATACCATTCCTCTAGATATTCTCTGTCCTTGTTAGCCTGCTCGCTGTCTTCTGCGGAATCAAGTCTGGCTACCATGGCAGGATACAAATCGTAGTAATCGTCGCCATCGTAGTCCGTCGCCCAGAACGTACCTGTAACGTGTCTGGGATAATCGTTGTACAGATTGGCAAAATTACCATCCATGCGCTGGTCGTTAAGATGGAGGTATTTCTTCATCTCTCTGTTTACCTTGTGAGTAAACTCCCACGCAAGGGACTGGATATTCTCTCTAAGCATATCTGCAATGTATTCTTCCAGATCCTCTGCGTCATCGAATTCCTCAAGACACTCACGATATAGTTCCTCGATAGTCTTGGCAAAACTTGCCACACCGATATAATCGGCTACCTTGATAACCTCACCCTTGCTGATATCAACTTCTACAATATTCTTTTCCATAATTCATCAGTTTAATGGTTCATAAAGGTTCCCCACAATGATGTGGGGAGTTTTAGCCACACATGACGACACTCCAGTATTTTCTGTAGAAATACTTGTACGCTTCAAGCTCGTCTGTCTCTGGAACTTCTGATATTTCAAGCTTTCCGGTGTCCTTGCGTAATTCGGCAACGGAAAATAAACCGTCGTGCGTCCACTTGATAAGACTCACACGTCTTGCTGCATTCTCTACAGACTCTACGATTTCACACTTCAGCAAATCGTCATTCAAAATTTTCTCTAAGTCACTCATAATTCTGTAATCTTTGGTTAATAGAAATCCCAATTCCTGCTACAGAATTGGGAAATGTTTGGCTTAGAGCTTGTCGATATTCCAGTGTTCTATCTGAAACTCGTAGTCTCGATTGCTCGTACACTGCGACTGCATAATATCTCTCAGCTGTCTTACCTGCTCGTTAGTCGCGCCTTTCCAATGCGCCGCCCAACAGCATTTTTCTACAGAACTTCCTACAAATACCACCTCCATACTATTTGAGGAGTGCCAGCTGTCACATTTGTATAAAATATAGATTTCTTTCATAAGGCGAATTAATTATAATTACACATTATTTCTGTCTCACTGATAATTTCAGCACAATACTTGCAGCGATGGCACATTATGTAGCCTTTTGCCAGTAATTTGCTGAACTTCGGGTACGGGCATTTCTCACCCATACCGGCTCTAGTAATCTCAATTTTAATCATATTCAATCTGTATTGGTTAATAGAAATCCCCACCCGTGAGAGTGAGGATTGGTTTGGTTAATCGAACATAAGACGCATAATGATGTCCTGTAGAACAGATGGATCGTTGAGGTAGCTTGACTCAAAAATATACTGAACGACAATCTGTCTTGCCTCCTTGTTGAGCTCCTTGTAGTCCTCTACCATACCTTTCTTATTTCCGCAGTTGTAATGATACAACATCACGTCACTAACGAAATCCTCGCAATCGTAGAACTTGCACTGCTGCGCCAACGTCTTGCCTTTTCTTGACATAATTCAAATAATTTAAAGGGTTAATCAATATAGAAGGCACGCTCATATATGGGCGCACCTTTTTAGGCTTACTTGCATCTCAAGAGTTTTCTTACAAAACGAGCTTCCGACGGATAGTCCTGACCAGCCATGTATGTGTAGCTCAACTTACCACTGCGTAAGTACTCAACACCAATCCTTTCCAGGATACCGCAATTCTCAACTCTGCCAAATCTTATGTTGTCAAAAATGCTATCCTTGTCTTTCATATTAAGAGCGCCACAGATACCATCAGTAAACTCTCTCAACGCTTCATCTGTTAGAGTGAACGGCTGATACCATCCATGTTTGTGGTAATAATCCCCACTAATAACATCTGCAACAGACAGAAATCCATGATACTTCTGTCTCATAAGACCACGTATGGTCTTGTAGTTTCTTTTTCTCATATTCGTTTAATTTTGGTTAATAGTTCCTACGTGTCTCCACGCAGGATTTTTTTTGGCTTAATAGAGATACTTGTCTGTGTTCACTCCAAGGATATAGGCGAGTTCAAGCATCTTCTTTGCTATATTCTTGAACCAGTCTCCCACAAAATTGTGGTCATGGCATTTCCATAACTTTCCAATCTGCTTGATGTCGTAATCCGCAAACGCTATGTTTACGGTACTACACAACCCTTGGAGCCAGTCTGTAAGCAGACTAAGACGTGATAATCTACGCTTGTCGTTCTTTACCATTTCCTCGTGGAACATCTTGAATGCGAACTCGATTTTCATCTTGTCGCTCAAGACGCTGACATCTACGTCGTCGGAGTGGATGGAATCCAATATATATGAATACCATTTCATATTCTGCTCACTCATCTCAGCAGCTGTTCTGATAGCTGCAATTTCCTGTCTTTCGTTCATAATTCTACATTTTTATGGTTTAACATGGTTTCTGTGCAGATAGACTGCACAGAATGTTTGGCTTAAAACTTGCGAGGGCGCATGTACGCTTGCTCAATCTCCCGAGCTTTCTTGTCTGCACGCGCTACGCGTCTGAAATACTCGCTCTTGTCGAGATTCTTGCGTCTGCACTCTTCGCTTATCACCTCCTTGTGGCTCGCTACGAGCCTTGCAAGGAACATTCTGTCTCCGTCTGTCATAATTCAAAATTTGATTGGTTAATAATAGGAGGCGTAGCAAATAACTACGCCGGATCTGGTCTAAAGCTGTACGTAAGAAGCCACTCACCATTTAATGCGCTGAGAAACTTCCTTGCGGCTCTCTCTCCCCATCCTCGTGGCTTGTACGCATCTTCTTTCAAATACTTTTCTACAAGCTTCTCTAGCTGAGTCTTTTCTTCTGCTGTCATAATATATTCTGTTTTGGTTAATAGCAGGCAGCACATTATCGTACTGCCCATTTTTGGCTAGAGATTGTACACCGGACTTTCTGAAGCACACAGAATAGTAGGACCGGTGAGGATGGAGAACGCACAAGGGTCGAAACTCTCGATTTTCTTCATGCTCTCTATTTTCTTCTGTATCTCAGCACGTATGGATGACAGACTCAATCTACCGTCGATAGGCATAATAGAATCCATGCCAACCATTTCGACGATACTGAAATCCTCTGTAAATCTCATGTTCACAAGGTCAAACTTGTTAATCTTGTGATAAAACTGAATCCACTTACTCATAATTCTACATTTTGGTTTATAGGAGAGGGAGTTTTATCTCCCTCATTTTTCAGGCTGTGTACTTCTTGAGAAATTCTGCGAGCTTGTTGTATTCATCGTCAATTTCTTCCTTGTTATCCACATAAAAGAAATTTGCGGTACAGCTGTCTGTAACTTTACACGTATCATCAAAGACAGCAGCATGAGCAGACATAGACCCGGTTTCTCCGTCTAACCTGACAGTAAGGCTCACGCCTGGCAGACTCTCTGCCAAATCTCTCTGAATTTTCTGCAATTTTGGCATGATGGTAGAACGTATGTACTCTACATTCTCCTTGTATTCTTCATCTATCATAATCTATAATTTTTGGTGAATAATTGTATGCGTGACAGTTGCCACGCACATTTAGCTCATGCACAGCACCGCTATCTCAGAGAAACTCTTGGAGATAACCTCCTTGCTACGATAATCTCTGTAGCCCTTGGTATTGTTGCTATGCCACTGACGCGCTGCAATCTTGATCTTCTCCATCTCATGCATAAGCGCACGCTCAAAATTCTTCTGTGATTTCTTGTCTAACATAATTCGATTTGTTTAATGGTTTTACATAGTATGCCCAGGAAAATGCCTGAGCACATTTTTGGCTACTCGTACTTGTTGAGCAGGAAAATCAGAATAATGCCATCGCCATTCAGGAGAGTCTGGCTCTTGTTCTCGTCATTTATTATGTTTTCACATATTCTCTCAAAGAACGGATACGGGTCTCCGACAATACTATTGTAATACAATGCCATGTACGTACCGGGTATGAGAGGATAAGAGTCCTCAGGTTCTCCACCGAATACGTCACACGCCTGTGTATTGATCAGGACACGACGTACAGAGAAATTTCCCTCAACTTCCTGTGCGTCCATTCCACGCAAGAGGTCTATAACCTCATTCTTGCTCAAATCTTGCTTTAATATTCTATCCATATTTCTCTAATAATTTGGTTAATAGAAGAGAGGAGCGGAAACTCCTCTCAGTTTTGGCTACTTTCTGAGACCTGTGTACATTATTGTACTATCGGTGTGCTGACAATTGCCAAGCTCTAAAATCTCATTAGCCTGGCTGATAACCGTCTTTCTCAGCATCACGTTTGCTCTGTGACAATTATACAGAGTAATTAATACTGCAAACAATGCAAAGCACACTACGAAAAATAATGCCACAAAAATTTTCTGTTTCATAATTCTGTAATTTAATTGGTTATATTATCGTACTGCCCAAATTGAATGAGCAGTTTTTAGGCTGAATAAATCCAAGCACAATTATCGTACTTTCCAAATCTATTGTACTCCAGGGAGGATGAAATTCTCCAAGCGGAGTGTAGATCGCCACAGCTCACGGAAATACCACTTACCCTTTTTCGTACTGCTCCAAATATATGCAAGCAGAATTCCGTAAAGAATTCCAAGCACATTCAGGAGAATTATCGTACTTGCCAAGCAAATGAATATTGGAGATGCCTGAATAAATCCAAGCACAGTTATCGTACTTGAATAAATAATCTGTCTTGCTTTCATATCTATATTTTTTTGGTAATTGTTCCGTAGCCACACACGACAATTATCGTACTGGCTACAGATTTTTAGGCTCACGCCACGCAGAATAATGTAAGCACACCATTCTTTAGCGACGCGAATTCTACGTGACTTAAAATCTCCTGAGCATCTGCAATGATACTCTCAACCTCGAACATATCGAGGCATTTAATTCTCATCGTACTCATAATTCAAAATATTTTTGGTTATTGTTCCCTACAAGCGTAGGGAGATTAGGCTACTGAATTCCGGCAGACCAAGCGAATCTTTCTTCTTCATCATTCAGTCTGTAGATACTGGAAAGCATACCAAACAGGCGAGGACTGCTGCTAACGAGTTCATCGTAGGCATCCTCTGCACTCTGGTCTGTTACATTAATACGTACAAGCGTCTTTCCTATCTTCTTCAAAATCTGTTCTTTCATAATTCTAATATTTAAATGGTTTGTAATTGTAGAGCGGAGATTTCTCCCCGCCCCGTTAGCCAGGACGTGCATCTTTGCACCACGTTTTATCTTTATCGTCTTAACTACGTGGCTCACACCCTACAGATTTTATGCTTCTGCCAGCAGCTTGTTTATTTCTGAGGAGATAAATCTCGCACGGATGACAAGCAACCGATTTCAGTCAGCGTGGATAGTGTGTACCTTGAACGCTGCAATCGTGATTGCACACACTGGGATTTCTCGGGTAACCACTCCCGAACGGCTCACAACACCGAATAGAATATGAATTATGATTTCTTTCTAAAACTCTCATCTCGCTAGATGATACAAATCCCCTAGCCGTCGTGCCGTCTCATCTCATTCGACGCTCACGCCAGGAATTTTTGCGTATCTCTCGGATGGATGTCTCTGAGTAACACGTTACTCTCTCCCATCTCGGTGTGCCTCTCGCACTCTCGATTTACTGAGATACTTCTCTTGAATTTTGGCAATTAGTCCCCTGAGGGAGAATAAATTCTCTCTCTGAGTTAAGCCCACACACCACGACAAGGTTTACCAAATTGTGTGGGAAAAATAAGGACACGACGACCCGCTCCAAGTTGAAAAACCTGGAGTAAAATTTCCCACTGGCTACCTATCAAATAGCCAGTAGGAAAAACCAGATAGCTAGATTTCTCTAGCTACCTTGTTTGTGTTACTTTTGCGCCTCTGCCAACTTCGCCTGCAATTCTGCTATCTGTTTTTGCAGGTCTGTTATGCTTTCGCTCTTCTTCTTTGCTACCTTTGCACCGCTTGCAAATGCTTGATGTAAAGAACACAACTTTGAGCCAAGGCGCTGCAAACTATCTATAATCGTGTTTTGCGTATCTTTGCCGTTGTCATCAAACCACTTAAAGAAATTAGGCAGTTTATGTTTGCGAGAAAACTCGCTAACAGCAGAACGCACACACTCAGTCTGCAAATTGCAGTAACTTTCATCTGAAAGTACATACTTTGTAGCTAGTTTATTATAGCGTTCTCTAGCTACTTCTAGCTCTTTCCTTGCGCTTACTACTTCGCTATCTTTGCACTCGCTTAATAGCTTTTTTCTGTAACTATTAAGCACATCAAGACTTTGCGACAAAATAGCACTACTTTTGCACTCTGCTACATAACTAGCTACCTTTGTGCCAGTATGTTCGTACCCTTGGGTACCCTTTAACTCTAAATCGTTCATATCTTTATTCTGTTTAAATGAAGACGCACAATTTACCCCGTGCGTTTTTGGGGTGTGCGTAACGTGCACCACACGACGCCGGACAAACGCACGCCACCGCGCGCGTTGGGCGGGACTGCCACCCGACTACCTACATAACAGCAAACCGCATACCAAACAACCAGTAAAAAATTGAGTGTTTATGCATTTAACCTTTTTGTAAGTACTTGATTTATAGGTAGTTAGCCGTTTGTAATAATTACGGGGTTTGTCAGTAGTTGTTAAGGTTTAAATAATTTAACGTTTTCGACAACGTGGCAGACTTATAACCATTTGATAATCAAGCATTTATAAAACTATAGTGGCAGTAGTTGTTAAATATTTAACTTAATAAACATTAATCTTTACAAATTGCTAACTGGTTGATTTACAGGCAGTTATACTCGCCAAAGTGGCAGTTTATGTTAAGGTTTTTAACTACTCATGTAATAACCTTTTACTAATTTCGTTAAAATGTATTTAATAAGTTAAACACGAATATTTATTCATGCATAAATATGGTAAATATATTTTGGTCAAGTATATTGTAATAAGTTTTGATGTTTCACGGACTAGCAATAATGCATAATTATGCAAGTAAATGAATATAAACAAAATTATAAAGTGTTGGTTATTAAGTGGTTACGTAAATTTTTTATAAATATAAACCGACAATTTGAAATAATTACAAAAATATTGTTTCACGATGGTTTACACTATATAAACCGACACAAAATGTAATAATTTCAGAAGGAACACCCCCACACCCCCTATATAGCTATAAATCAGCGCGGTAGTCACCTCATCTAAAAATTTTTTCTTCCGATTTTTCAGCCTTTTTGTAAAGTTTAATTACTTTCCACCATAAAGGATAATTATGCATATTCATTCATCCGTTATTTATTAACATTTGATAGCATAAACTCTTACTTTGCAGACCAAACCATAAATGTATACCTATCCTTCATTTAATGTATACCTAAAATGTATATTTATACCCTTTATTTACTAGGTTTTTACCGGATATTCAGGATATTATCTGTATCTTTGTGTTGTCGATATTTTATAGACGACATGTTGTAAGGACGACCTGACACGTGTTATCCTTCAGAAAGCCCCTGTTTATCGGGGTTTATCCTACACAATAACGGAAAATTAATATTATTATTGTACATAAATGGAAAATGGTATTGCTATAGACACATTGCACGCTCAGTTGCTTGACCTTTCGAGGCATGACGAGTACGGCTTCGAAGAGCTCCGTTGCCAGGACTGGGGCAAGGCGAACTCTGAGAAGTACAACAAGCTGAAGTCCAATTTCATCAGGGCAATGAGACGTCTGGCGAAGAAGGCTCCGGTGAAGTACTACAACGGTGCTTACTACATGTTCAACGGCAAGATATACGAAGCTGTTCCGAAGATAGTCCTTGAGCAGGCTTACCAGCTTCTGCTCCTCGACCTGGCCATGGCTCCGATGCTCGGCATCAGTACGGTGATGAACAAGTCGTTCATGGAGGTGATAGAGTGCTACAACATACTGAGACCCACCTTCGACATCGTTGCATTCGCCAACGGAGTTGTTGACTTCGGCAGCGGTCTGAAGTATCCGAACGTGATGCCGTTCTCTCCCGAGTACCATGTCACATACTATCATCCTTACGACTACAATCCGAAGGCGAAGTGTGACAGGTGGATGAACTTCATCAAGGAGGTCCTTCCGGACAGGACGTCAAGGATGATCCTCCAGATGTTCCTCGGTCTCGGTCTCATACAGAGAGGTACTGCATACAATCCGTACGAGGGGAAGGAATCATCGAAGATTGAGCTCTGCCTTCTCCTTATAGGTACGGGAGCCAACGGAAAGAGTGTCATCTTCGACGTTGCCTGCAACATATTCGGCAAGGACAGGATAAGCAAGATGGACTACGCTGACCTCACTGCTGACGGCGACGAGGGAATGAGGGGAAGGTATCCAATAAGGAACGCCATCTTCAACTGGTCTTCCGATTCCGACCCGAAGAAGTTCGGTAGGAAGAACACCGGGATGTTCAAGAGACTCGTGAGCGGTGAGCCCGTCCCGATGAGAAAGCTCGGCAGGGATATCCTGGAGGGAAACTCAATCCCCTACCTCATCTTCAACCTCAACGAGCTCCCGTTCCCAGACGATGCGTCGCTCGGATTCATCAGACGCTTGCAGTACGTGAGCTTCGATGTGACCATCCCTAAGGAGAGGCAGGACCCGGAGCTTGCGAGCAAGATCATCCGTGAGGAGCTGAGCGGAGTGTTCAACTGGATATTCCGTGGCGCGATGGAGCTGAGGAGCAGGAAGTACAGGTTCCCGGCAGCTGAGGGCAGCAGGAGACAGCTGCTTATCTCTCTTCTAGGAAGCAATCCTATCTATGCCTGGATAAGGGCGTATGATATGAGGTGTAGCCAAGAGGCGAGGGGTGAGATTTCTGAGTGCATGCTTGCCAAGGAGATGTATGAGAGATTCGTCGAGTTCTGCAAGGCCAACGATGTCGAGGAGAAGGATATCCCTACGATTCAGAAGTTCGGGCGTGATATGAGCGACAAGTACGGCTTCTTCAAGAAGAGGTCACAGGGCGGTATGACGTATCAGGTGTACGGCGCGCAGATGATTGACCTGAAGCAGGAGCTTCTCATCAATGACGTGAAGAATAAATTGCGTGGTGAGGAGGACGTCAAGCAGCCGGAGAGCTTCATTCAGCCTGATGATTAACGGTTATAAAACAGATTTCTATGATAGACAAGGAATATATCAAGGAGATTATCTCCCGTATCACGAATCTTAAGGCCGAGAAGAATATGATTCCGGCCACTGCTTCAATGCAGGAGATTATGACTGCTGTCCGCGATGATGCCCTGGAGTGCATGAGGACCATGTGTAACGAGAGGGAGATTGCGGTGAACAGAACGTTGAACAGTGTTTCATTCAAGTGCCTATGAGAAGACATCACAATCCGAACAAAGTGCCGCCGTTCAAGCCAGACCCGGAGCATTGGACTAGAAAGGTTCATTCATGGAAGGCGAAGGTCGCATACGAGACTGAGGATGATGCTTGGGAGTTTCTGAATCAGATTCCGAGGTTGAAGGCACTTGGCTGGCATCCTTACTTATGCAAGGTTTGCTCAAAGTGGCATATTGGTAGGTAATATAATTAACGATTATGAAAAAAGAAGATAGACTTAAAATATATCGCAAATATGATGGGCATTGTGCTTATTGCGGTAAGAGTATAGAGTATAAGGATATGCAGGTTGACCATCTTGTTCCGAAGAATCGAGGTTGTTACTCTCGGTGGAGTGACAAGGAGGGAAGGTTTGTCGTTTTTCATGGCGATGACTGCATGGAGAACTATATGCCATCTTGCAGGTCTTGTAATCTTCGTAAGCGAGATATGAGTTTGGAACAATTTCGCTCAGAGATTACAAGACAGGCTAAAGGATTGCTTAATGGTAAGGCTTCTTTCCAAGTAAAGATGTCGCTCGCTTATGGCTTAATAGAAGAGCACTTTGATAAACAAATTGAGTTCTACTTTGAGAAATTTAAATAGTTGAGAATATGAAGAAATTTATAAAGTCTATAGAGATTAGCACTGAGAATATTTCAGACGTTCTTCAAGTGCCAATTGTTACAAGTTTATACAAGACTAAGAATTTTAAAAACCCTTGTCTTGAAGGTCGTAGCGTTCCTTATGATACTATAGCAATGATGTATGTTCATATCGAAGGTTTTGCTAGCGATTTTTGTGTTAACCAAGGCGACATTCTCGCTCTTGACATTTGTGATACTTGGTATGCTTTTTCGAAAGCAGGGTGGGAGAAACATAAAAACGATGAGGTATGAAGAAAAAAGGATATTATGAATACGGAAACGGAATCTACCCTTTGAAACTTTGGGTACATATCGGTAAAGACCTGAAAGAACTGATAGACTCCTGCTTTGATGGGTGCAAGGCTCCTGATATAGATTACGGCGGCGTTACGTACGCCAATGCCATCAGGAAGAGCGACAGAAGGCGCGGCGTTCTTGTCTCGTTTCAGTGTCAGAAGAATATGTCGATGAACTACTGCTGCCATGAAGCTTCTCACGTCTGCGATGCTATCGAAGATTATATTGACATGGAGCACGGCGATGAGCCTTCTGCTTACTTGATTGGTTGGATTGCGTCTTGCATTAACAAGGCTCGCTTGGGTATCGGAGATTTCGTTGAAATTAAAGATAAGGAGGAATAGCTTATGAGAAATTATTGTTATAAGGTTGAAAAGAACAGATGGAGAAATACCGATAAGGCAGATACCATTACTCGTATTGATGTAAACGAAATTGGCACATCAAAGAAAACCAAGGAATTATGTTCAAGGGGTGTTATGTGCTGTGTTTATAATACTTCTTCTTACTATGAGGAGTATGATTCATTTTTCTTTCAAGCTGATAATGCGGTGGAGGCTGCAAAGATAGGATACGAGCATTACCTAAATAGAGACTTGGAGATACAAGGTCGTTATAATGTAAACCTCTTTTCTCTTGATAAAACAATATCATTTGATGATGCAATGGCTTTGAGTGAGGAAGATGCTTATAAAAGATGGCAGGAATGTTTGTAATTAAAAATAAATAGCTTATGAATTATGAAGATACTAACATAGGAACTGCGTTTATTGCACCTGCGTCATATCTTATCGAAGAACTCGAAGAGCAAGAAAAGGAAATTTTCAAAAACAGAGTCTTTCAATATGATAATCTAGTTTGCGGAATTGTCGACAAGATCGACTCTAAGCACGGGTATGTTTGGGTGACGTTCAAAGTTCCAGACAACAACTATGTCGATCCAGGAATAACCCTAGCAATAGACTTCAAGGCTGATTGGGTCAGGTTTTGTGTCGTTAAAGGTGGAAAGAGGTTCAGTTCCTATCAGTTTCTCTGCCTCAAAGAGCAGGATATTATAGATATAATTAAAAATGAAGACTATGATTAAGAAAGAAGATATTAAGGTAGGGCTAGAATTTTATATTACAAGGAAGAATTGCTTAAAATGCAATTTTGACCCTCTGTTTGTTCACGGTGACAATATCCCAATTCTATTCCGTATAGAGAGAAATGACGGTAGTATATGGCTATGTACATCTGCCGATCCTAAGCATGAGTTTTTTGCTCATTTTGATACGGAAAACATAATGAAGTTTGGTGTAGCAATAGCAGCTGGAGGAGAATCTAGAAATGAAAAGACAGAGCAAGTATCTCACCCATCCCATTATGCGTGGCTTAAGGATTTATGTGGTGTTGAGCCTTTGGATATTTGCAGACACCTTGACTTCAATACAGGGAACGCTATCAAGTATCTCCTGCGCAAGGATAAGGTGGATGGCAACAAAACAAAGACCGAGAAGCGCATCGAGGACTTGCGTAAGGCGGTGTTTTATATCCAGGACGAAATAAAATTGTTGGAACATGGAACAGACTGATTACACTTGCAAGGATTGCTTCTTCTTCAAGAATGGAGCTTGTAACCACCCTAATGAGATCAGGTTTACTTCTGAGGAGAATCCATCTTGCGCAGATTTCGAGTATAAGGAAATAAAAGTTGAACTTTAAAATATTGTTATCATGGCATTACCATTTGGAAAGACTATCAAGACAAGACACTTCACCGTGCTGAAGTTCAGTAAGAGCTTGTCTAAGAAAGAAGTTGCTTCACTCAGAGAGGATATCCCTGCTGATATCAAGAAGCATTTACAGAGAAGCTCGCTGCCTTTCATCAAGATTGCTGACATTGCCGGTACATGGGGTGTTGAATACTCTATCGGTACATCAATGTACGCTGTGCTCGATAAATGTGTTCCTATGGCTGTAGGAGACCATTATGAGTTCTCCAAGGATAATGGAAACATCATCGAGGAATTTGCCCAGCTTATGTATGCTGATACATCGTTGCCTGGCGATGCAGAATACACGGCAGGTAAGCTGAAGCTCTGTGACGAATACCTTGCTCGTGAGGCTGCGAGGATGAATGCTGCTGCCGACAAGGGCAAGACTGAAGAGCAGCTTCGCAAGGAAAGCGATGAGGCCGTGCAGGAAGTCATCGACCGAGACAAGCACGCCGAGACTATTCTTGAGATGGCAGAGCAGATTAAGAAGGAAGGAGGCAAGGATGAGCGATAAGTTGCTTGAGGTCGTTCAAGACCATACTTCCCTAGTGCAGGCACTCCAGTTCATTTTGGAGGCCGCAGAGACGAAGAAACTGCCTCCATACGGTATTCTTCCAGTATTCAACGACGACCTTCTTAATGATAGGCTTAAGGGTATACTTGAGTTGGTTACCGGAGAGAAGTATCCTTAATTGACTTCAAAGTTTTCTTCTACTTATATATTTGTTTTAAAAAGCGAGGGGCAGCATCTGTGAAGACACTGCCCCTCTTAGTTAACCAAAATAATTTGAATTATGCTCAGCAGAAAGAATCTGTGAACATTAATTGTCTGCAAAGGTACTTGGTTTTGCAGAAATTCCAGTAAAACAAAGTTACTTTAACACGAATTTAACTATTTCTTCCTCTTTTGGAAGTCTGCTTGACCATTTTTGAAGATAATGCAGTCCTCGCAGCATCGGGGCATTGACAGAGGGATGTAATAATGGACCACATTATTTTCAGTATCAATCTCATCCTGCTTAATCTTGTTATAGTCTGCAATGGACGCAACTATCTTGAGCCACTCAGGTGATCCATACTTGGCTTTTCGCTGAGCCAATACCAGGTCTTTGAGAATTTGCTCTTTCGAAGTAGCCTTAGCCAATTCTTCAGCAGTAAGTTCTTCACTATTCTCATTCTTCACTTTCTTGCCCTGCACTTCTGCGATTCTCTTCTGAACGGACTCTTGGGCCTCAAGCTTGTTCATCTCGTTTTCGAGGAATGATTTCTCCCACACACCTATTCCTTCTCCTTGGAATGCGATGGCCCAGCTGTCACGAACAGACATACCTGAGCCACGGAGACTAGCATAGATGTAATAGCGAGGGTCTTTCATCTTGAGAGCCTTCGCCTTCTTGTACGTATCGACGGATAACGTGTATCCTTTTGTTTCTTCAACCATAATCTTGATATTTAAAAGTTTAACGTTTGCTGCCGGAATTTCTCGTTATACCATTGCTGATATCCTTTTCCGGAAATCCACCAGTCGTAGATATTTTCCGCTATTTCGTTCTCTTGCTCCTCTGTCAAGCGGTCAGAAGAGGAGCTTTCAGAAAACCCGATTGTTTCCTTCCACATTTCGTCCCATTCGATTTTGTGGTAACGCTCTCCAAATGTCCTTTTGGTAAGAATTGAGACGGAGTTTGCAGCCATTCCCTGTTGATAATGGCTCTCGGGCTTGGGTTCCCGATAATCCCCCCTCGCAGCAGGTATTGCACGGATAGCCTTGATAGCTTTTATCCAGTTTCGCTTCACGTGTGGCCAGCGTTTGTTTTCAAGAATCTTCTGTTTTGCGGAAGACATCGGGCATCCTATACATCCTATACGATGCCACCCTTGATCATAGAGTTCGCAATGAGCAATACCAAGAGTATTCAAGAAAGTCCAAACGTCATCATCGGTCCAGTTAATTATTGGAGAAATCAGTAATGATTCTTTCCCTCTGATACACCCTAACGTTCGCTCTCCTGTGGCATTCACGATTGTAACCTCACGATAGTCTTTTGGCTTACGACCACGCTTCTGTGCGTTTCTCGCTTTTCTATAGTCATCAAGTTCATCAAGATTACCACTGAATTTTCGGTTATTAATCTCTACCTCGTTGCGCTTAGCTCGACGAGGGCTTTCAGCATGACGAATGCCTATCAGTGTAACCTTTCCGGCTCATGCACTTTCTTTAAACTTTGCACAGCACCAGCGAATACGCATTGTGGGTAAGATTTTCATATCTACCGCATACTGGTAAATACTTTTCTCAGGTTTGATAAGCTCTACGTCAGGATATTGTGTCTTGACAAAGCGGATAACCTCAGGCGGGTCAACCGACGTGAGATTCATGTGAGTCTTGTGCTTAACTCCTGCGAGCTTCACGATGTGATATAAGCACTGACTATCTTTACCGCCGGAAAACGTATTGTAATATCCGTTTTCCGGGTCATAAGCAAGAGCAAGTTTCTCTGCTTTGCGGATGAGTTCGACACTATGAAGTATCTTCTCCTGAAGTGCCCCCCCGAATTTAGGAAGCACTTCTTCTAAAGTAAAATTTAATTCAGAATTTATCATACTACTTATTTTTTATAAACAAACTCGGCACGGCAGACACAATTTACGTGTTGGGGAATTACCATTGTTCCTATCTTGTGAATATATCCAACAAGGCTATCACAAGCCTCGCAGGGGAATGATGAACCTCTGTGAACAAAGTAGCCGATAGCTCCACTCTCCTGCCCATACTCCTGCTCTGCCTGTCCCCACGCCAAAGCAATCACTTGAGAAGCGTTTCTTACGATGTTCTGATAGGCGTTCTTGTAGTAGCCCTTTCCGTAAGAAGGAACATCGATGTTAATGTCCTTTCTCTTCGCCTTGGTGATGACTGATGTGTGATATGGGTCTTTATAGCCTGTGCGGATGGAAGACAGGAGCTGCTGGTCTGAATATCCCATAAGAGTTCCTGCCTTGATCATCCTCACAATATCTTCAGCAAAGTTACCGAGATAGACAGCGTTTCTTTCAGATGTCGTCTTTCCGTAGATGTCGCTGACGAGAAACGATTCAATGTTTTCGCTGTCAATCCCGAGAATCTTGCATGAAGCCTTGGAATAAGCAGAGATGTAGCTGTTGATACTCTCCTCAGCCTCAGCAGTAACATTCTTAGCGTAAGAGAGCAAGGCTGACTCGTTTGAGAGCCTGCCTGCGCCTCTGTACCGCTTGCTTGCGGTAATTATCTTCTGTGTCGATTTCCAGAGAATGTCTGCAACTTTTGACTCGCAGTTTCGGATTGCCTGCAAGCGCTTTCTGCTGTAATCGACAGAACGTTTTAACTCATTATCCATTTGCGTACCTCCATTTATAGCCGTAAGCGGAAGGCCGCTCTCCTCTACAACATCTGCTTATTCCTGGCAAAACGCCATCAACGCCTTTAATTGCAAAGCTCGCATCTCTTGCACTTTGATACGAATGCAATAGATTTTCACTCATATCGAAGCATAAAACTGCTTTCGCGCCAACGCCAATCATAGACTTGTCCGGTTCTAGCGAAAACTTTTCTCCATCGAATCTGTACACAAAACCTTCCGAAGTCTTCTGCTTGTGATTGCAGCATCTTCTTACAGTTTCGTATCGAAGTCCGGCTCTGATAATCTCTCTCTTGCCTTGAAAGCTTTGAATATAAATTCCTTCAAGGTCATACTGGTTTATAATTTCTGACTTTTCCGCCATTGCTTTTGATAATGATGCAGCACGTCTTTCCTGACATGTTCCATAGTTGGAATTGTACTTTCTTGTACACCATTCAAGATTTGATACAACGTTATTCATTTTATTTTCATCCTTATGGTTTATAACAGGAAATTTGTCTGGATTAGGAATAAAGGCTTCTGCAACCAGGCGATGAACTATCTCATTTCCTAATTTTCCATCAACCAGAGGTCTACAAGACAAGTATCCGTATGGCGTTTTCGTGAGCCTAAGGATTCTTGTTTGAGTTGTTGTTGTTCGGTTTCTGTATTCCTGATGTCTGGAACGTGAGAGCGATTTAACTCTGCCATAGCTGCTGACGGCATAATTACTATTAAGGCGCGGAATAATCTTCCATACCTCGCCTTCTAAATCTTCGAGCGACAACCATCGCTCAGAATTAACTTTTGGTATATTCATTAACTCGATATTTAAAAGTTACCCCGATAATTTAAAAGAGAGGAAGGGCTATCGAGTTACCCTTGTCGGCAGGTAGCTACTCCTGCCTATCCTCCCTGCAAATATACAAAAAATATTGTATATTTATGCATTTTGCACGTATTTTTATGCACTATTTTTTAATGTTTTTTATTCCAGTCGTCCCAATTATGTTCCGAGCCATCTTTTCTGTTTCCAAAATGGTCAGTGTCTACGGTTCGGGGGCGACCTTTTCCACGGCCAGTACGGATATTTCCCTTTCCTCCTTGGATGCCAGCAGTAGCTCTTTCCTCTTCAATGGCATTCTCGGTCTGATTGTCCTGCTTTTGAAGTTCGATAAGGAGATCCTGTTGCTGCTCATCTTTCTTTTCCCTCATTATACGCTCGTATTCTGCCGTCTTTGGATACTCTGGACAGCGTTCTGAAGCTGTTTGTTTTGAGATAAAACCATTCTGTACAGCAGTCGCAAGATTGTTGATTTGCTCTTGGGAGTTGCTGTGTACATAGCATTTTATCCACGCATTGATTGGAAGCCCAGACATTGTAGCGACGCAGTTTTCATCAGTACCAATACCGAACTGACAGATACGGAGAATCTTATCCAGGAATGGCTGTAACTCCTGTGCGTCGTTCATTGCAACCTCCAGTGCAGGAGAATAGAGAAGCTTGATGGCTACACCTGGGAGGTCGCCGGACTTCAACTCAGGCGGCTTTACCGTGAATGACAGCTCGTAGATGAGGTCGTACGACTTGTTGAGCTGTGTAGCGAAAGCATCTGAGGCATCCGTGCCATTCAGGAACTCAGCCTTGCCGTTAGTGTCCGTAATCATGATTGTCTTCGCTGAGCCGGTCATATCGTCTCCTGTTATAGAAATATCCTCGCCATCACCAGTGAGTGTAAGAATCGGGAAAGCGTATGCCTTGTTGTTCTCGCAGAGATAAGAAAACGCTTCCTCATAGTCCTCGATGTTCTTCTGAACCATAAACCAGCAAGGTCCGTTGTCGTTGCGGGCATAGGCTACCGGTACAAACTGGAAGCCGTGGTCCTTCTCTTCAATAAGGGTATAGTCGTCAATTCCGAAAATCCTAGCAATCTTCGTCACTACCTCTTTTACCTTTCCTGACTTGACGGCTTTCTTGAAGCGATAGAACTTCTGGTTATCCCAAGCCTCGACATATTCTGTCTTCTCATTTCCTTCATCGTCGTAGTCGTAATACTTTCTTGCAAAGCACAGGAGGTCGCCAGTGAGCGAATCGAATTGAGGGTACAGAATATCTCCACGATCATAAGAGAGTGTTCGTGTACAGAATTTCTTCTTCTCGTCGAAGAAACCGACGATTGCACATTCTGCAACCTTCAGATATGCACTTACCGCCTCAAAGAAACGAATCTCCATATCGCGCATAAGCCAACCCTTCTTGAAAACATCGAGAGCCTTCTGGCTATTCTTAACCTTCTTCTCGTCCTCGTAGTCATCACCATCGGCAAGCTCGAACTGAACGTCGTTGCCCGTCAGGTGAAGCAGATGCTTCGTGTGGATGAGCTGCTGGAACGCAAAGGCTGTACGCTGAATCTTCTGGCAGTACCATCTTCCATTCTCTGGGTTCTGCTTCCAGATATCCGGGTATTCCTTCTCGTCCATAATCCTATGGGAAGATGGGTAGTACTCACGCAAGAAGTCTGCCTGCGTCTTGATGCGGCGATACATAGTGTCTTCCGGCATTGTTCCGTCATAATAGTCAGGAACAACGTCGCTTACAATCGAGTGCTTCATGTACCCCGCAGGAGTAAGCTCGTAGAACGGCTTCCTTACGAGCAACTCCCTTACATTATTTACCTTGATAGCATCCATAATCCTTTTACCTTTTTATTTTTCTTTTTTGTTAAACTGAATATCATTACGTAGAACCAAGACTCAAAGAAGTCAGGCGAGTGTCCGACATATTTCTTGGCAATCTTCTTAGGTAATAGCTTGAATCCCCTGTCATCGCTGTTCTCGTCACGTCTGAGCATCTTACGCTCCTTCTGAAGAATCTGTCTGAGAGGAACCTTGTCGAATCCGTTTCCGGAATACTTTCTTTCAAGCAGGGCCGAGTCGATGGAAATCTGCTTCTCCTTTATCATCTTATAGAACAACCATGCACACTGAGACTTCAAATCCTTATATAGGTATTTGATTCCTTCTTCTTCCTGATGATTCCTAGCGATAGGTGCTGCCTGGTTGTTGAATGGGACGGCATCCTTGAAGAATCCCTTGAAGTACTGACCGATGCCCTGCATATCGTAGGTGAAGTTACATTCCTCAACACCCCACTCTCTCAACTTAGCCTCAACTACAGAAACAAGCGTCTTAGGGTCCAGCCTCAGCACTACCAAGTCCTTACAATGCCATCCTTCCCAGAGCCACATCACGAAGTTATCGCCGCCGGTGAATGCAATATCGGCAGAAGCTCTGCGCTTTCCATCTCCTATCTGTTCTGCATTGTCGTAGATTTCATCAAGGTCTTCCATCTTGATCATGTCATCTCCGGCAGCTTTCCAGTTCCAGTTGGCTTCGAGGTCTCGCATACGCTGTTCCTCGTCCTGCTGGGCAAGGTTGGCGATATATGAAGCATCTGTGGAGATAAGCTTGATGTTCTCTGATACATCGGCACGGATGAACGTTGCCGACTTGATGAACATTTCGAGCTTTGTGTATCCAAGCTCCTCGTAACTGTCTTTCCAAAGACTATCGATGATGCCCTTGCACTGCTCATATACCTCTTCTCTCGTGTCACCCCAGTAGATTGAGTCCGGCGTATCTCCGTCCATGAAGCAGTAGCGGATAACGCCGTCTCGCTCCGGTATGATGTAGCCATTTTCGTCAACCCACCAGTCTATGAACTTTCGTACCCAAGATTCCGGGTCAGGGTTACAGGTAATCCAGAAGCGGTTACGGATATGAGCTGCATTTCGGTTGTTGGTCAAGAGATACTTGAACTTCTTATATGGGCACTGAGTACCCTCGTCGATGCAGACATACGCATACTGTCTTCCCTGGAATCGTGTCTTGAAGTCCTGGTAGGCTCCTGCGTAGTACGAAAATTTGAGCCATCCTCCGTTATCGAAATTCCAGGTCATGTCATTTTGTGACTTATTGTAAGTTCCAAATTGGGAGAACAATTTATAAGAGTCTGTCACTAAGGACTGTAAGTCGTCTTTTTCGTTACGAAGAATTGTTGCATGAAAATCCGGATTTTTAATATCCTTCAGAACTTCCATTAGGGACGAGAACGATTTAGAGCCGCCTCGCGAGCCGCCAACTATCTTAATATCAGCGTCTATAGACAGCATACGTTCCTGACCGCCACGCTGAGCTATAATCTTCAGCTTGTCGGGATGCTTCTTGTCGGCGTCTCTTAATGATTGGATATACTCTTGAGTATAAATAGGCTCTCCGTTATCCAATTTTAATCCTGAAAATACATCTTTCTGCATAAATATACAATTAATACTGCAAAAATATAAAATTTTTCTTTGATAATTGCATATTTATTCATATATTTGCAAAATAAAAGGTATATTTATACGTTTTCGAGGTGGAGGGACCACTTTCGGGATAACATTTTAAATCAACAAACAACATGACAAGAGAGGAACTCTTAGCATTAGTGAACAAGGAGGTTGATACCACCAAGTTCAAAGAACTTAGCCAAAAGACCATCAATGAGGAACTTGATGATGTTTTGGAAGATTTCGGTGATGACGAGGAAGCAAATTCCAAGTTGGTTACCAAGTTAGCAAACCGTCTGAAGCGTATCAACGGCAACTTGCACAAGAATATCTCTGACGAGGTAAAGAAGAGCAAGGAGGAAGCTGAACGCAAGAAGAAGGAAGAGGAAGAGGAGCGCAAGCGTAATGAGGCTTGCAAGGATGACGATCCTGACGACAAATACAACGAGCTTCTCAAAGAAATCAAAGCCCTCAAGGAAGCTAACGCAGAAAGAGACAAGAAGGCTGCAAGGAAGGCAACCATCGAGTCTGTAAAGGCAGGTTTGAAGGATAAGTTCGACAAGGCAAACCTTGAAATGAAGAACTACTTCCTCAATGCTGCAATCGCAAAGCTGGAGATTCCGGACGAAGATGCCGACATCGACGACCTGGTTTCTAAGGCTGAGAAGATCTACACCGCAGAGTACAAGGATGCTACCGGTGAAAACGGTATTCCTGCAAAAGGCAGTCGCACGTCTAGCGGAGGCACGTCCACAGATGATGACAAGTTTATGGAAGAAGTGGCCGAGCGTCGAAAGAAGAGATTCGGCGGTGGAGACAAGAAGTAATTTCAGGATAACAATTTTAAAATGTAAAAAGATTATGGACAACACTTCTATTTCCTACATGGAACAGATGGGTACTCGTGGTATGCTGAACCACGGTGCGACCATCATTCAGGCAGAAGGTAAGGTCGGCGGAACCCGATATGTGTTTGCCGGTCTTGAGGCGCTCATCAAGAATGCCTTCGTTCACCCACCTATTGGTGGTAAGCTCGTCAATCAGTTCAAGGGACCGGCTAAGATTTATGCCGGTGACTTGATTGAGCACGACCTTGGTTTTACAGCTGGCAACGACGGTCCTGGCGCAACATTCAAGATTCTGAAGGCTTACGGTGTAGCAAAGGCTACAACCGCTGAGACAGATACAGAAATCTACATCGTTCGCAACGGATTCGTTCACATTCCATTCCCAGGCGACAACATCATGATCGGCCAGAAGGACTTCAAGACTAAGGCAAAGGGTGTGACTGTTTCTGCTGTTGAGGCTACTACCGACGACACCGCTGGTGATGTTTGGAAGCTTACTCTCTCTGCTGCTCTCGGCGCATTGAAGGTCGGTGACGTATTGGTTGAGGCTGCTAGCGCAGGTGCTTCGGTATTGCCGATGGTGACTAACCCTAACTGCTTCGCTCCGAGCGACAACGATTTTCCTTATTTCAATGCCGGCGGAGACAAGTATCATCAGCCTCGCAACAACAACAACTTCTGTATGTTGAATCCAGACTGCGTTATGTGGCTTGACCGCATGGGTCCTGTTCCTCCTGCAGTTAAGGCGATGAACAAGTCACTCTACCCAGAGTTCTGGCACATTTAACCTATTGTCTAACGTAAAAAGATTGATTCAGGATTATGGCAAAAATTGATATTGGTGTCGAGCAGCTCGCGAAGTTCTTCACTGGTAAGGGTAACAACACTTACCTTCAGAAGTTCGTCAATCGTGACGGCGTACTTCGCTGTAACAACGGCTGGTATCTGACACAGGGTGACATTGATCCAAATCTCACCCCTACATCTAACAATGGTGATGCAACCTTCAAGGTTCGCACACGTACATTGAACCCTGCAACATTGATGAACCTCCGTGCTCCTCTCGGCGAGGGCTACCAGAACGACCACGAGGGTATTGAGTGGTACACCGCTTCAATCCCAGACTTCGCTGCTGACGGCTTCCGTGAGACTGCGACAGAGCGTTACCACAAGATGAAGCTTCTCCAGGATGAGTTCGGCAACGACGCTGACCTGGTTGATGCTTACCTCGACAAGGTACAGGTATTGTACGACTCACTCGACATGACTATGACCTACATGTCAGCCAAGTTGAGTTCGACCGGTTTCATCGACTACGACAAGATTGGTCGTGGTATCCAGGAGCCTCTGTATGACGCAAAGGTTCCAAAGGAGAACTTCAAAAAGGCGGGTACGCTTGCGTGGAACGATGCAAATTGCGACTTGCTTGAGCAGATGCGTAAATTTGAGGAGGATTGGCGCAACAGCCATATTGAGTACCGCAGCGTACCTCTCGTATGGCAGATGACCAAGAACGACTACAATAACGTGTTCTTGAAGAACAAGCAGATTGCTGAGTTGTACAAGAGCTGGGCGAACGCTAACTTCGTGGCAGTTTTGCAGAACTACGGTCCAAACAACGCAATGTTCTTGAAGTCTGTTGTTGACCTCAACGGTCTTTCTCCTATCGAGATTGTTGATGAGGTTGAGCACAACAAGCGCTTCGACGGAACAGTTACCGAGATTCGTGGTTGGGCAGACGGAACAGTCGTTCTTCGCCCTGCTGGCAAGCCTTTGCGTTTCATGCGCAAGGAAATTCTCGACAAGCGAATTTTCGACACTCTCGGTAACAAGCTCGTGGATGTTGCTTGGGCACAGACCAACAACCGCCTCGGTTTGCTTCGTAACATGGTCACAGCGAACGGTATGTTCCAGGAGTTCAAGACAGACTTGTTCCTCGCTTCTGTTCCTGCTATGCTCGATGCTCCTTACCGTTGGATTATCGACATCACCCAGAAGGGTTAATTCTTTAACGTAACTAGATTGTATGACTATGGATTCGGAGATGAACATTTACACTGTGAACGACTACCTTATTAATAAGGTGAAGTTCGAGATGCCGATGAAGGCTCTGTTGGGCATCATGCACGACAGGGAGCTTGAAAACGGCATCGACCTCGAAGCCTGCGACAAGGACAAGGTGAGACTTGCCTATGCCGACATGCTGAAATGGTTTGTTCTTGGTCCGAGCAAGGTGAACAACACCTCCGATTCCGATAACGGATGGACTCATTCGGGAGGTGGCTATGACATGTCGGACAACGACAGGAGCGAGATGAAGGCAGAGGCTAACACTATCTATGCAGAGCTGGAGCCTGATTCGATGCTCAAGAAGAAGTCCACCTTCCGGGTGACCTCCCACGGAGTAAAGAGGGCGAATTATTCTCCTTGGGGAGAACCTCTCCCTCACATCATCAAATAAGGCGTATGGAAAAGGAAAACATCAGAAACCCAAGATATCCTCACATCATCAAGATCGTGAGGAAGGTCGTCGGAAAAGCCGACCCTGATGACCCGTTTGCCGATGATGATGCTCCAGTTGGTGAGGACAAGGAAATCATTCTCTATTATGGCGAAGGCCGCAGCTACACCGATACTACTACAGAGGGAGACAAGAATGTCGACCAGAACAAGAGGAAGGCATCGATTCCGGTCAGATATGACGAATGGGATGCTGAAAGATGTCCTCTTGACGGCGACACCATCTACTCCACTGTCGGCAACAACACCGAGGTAGGTATGGTTAAGGACTGTGAACCGGATAATAACAGGACTGTTGTATATTGGAATTTGACAAGGGTTTAGATTATGACAAGTTTATCAGGTCAGTTTTTACAGGTCGAGAAGAAAATCCGTCAGATGGCTGTAGCAAAGATGCAGCAGAAGATGGATCATGCGGCTGAAATGACAATGAAGGCTGCTGACAAGTCTCGAAACTATGATGACGTAACCGGTAACTTGTACAAGTCAACAGCCATCGGTACATATTACAACGGCTCATTGCAGTCGATTCATTATGCTCCTGGCCCAGAGCCAACCCGAGTAACCCTTGCCGCCGGAGAGAGATACAACCTCGATAAGTATTATCGCAGTTCATTCTCCTTCAAAGACAGCGGAAGGAGACCTTACAAGGGTGAATACGGAGAAGGTGGTGAATATGGTCCAAACGCGGCGTGGGATGAACTTGTTTCCAGGGAACACAACAAAGGAAAGTACGATGCTACATGGCAGATGCTCCTTGTTGCCGGCGTAGATTACGCTAAGTTTGTCGAGGTGAAGAGAGGTCACGACGTGATTACCTCTCTTAGAGAATATTTGGTTAGATACTTTAGATCGATGTAAGATATGGTTAGTATTAAGACTCTATATTTCGATGTCGGTAATGCAATGAAGGGGATTTGCGACAAGCTCTACTCCAGGAGCCGACCAAAAGCAGTTGATACGAAAATCAACAGCTACATCGTGGTATACTTTCCATCTAGTATCTACAATAACGAGATGAACTCAAGTGGAGTTTACAATGATTTCACCACTACAGCTCAAATCGAATTGTATGTGCGCGATAAAGCTTCAGCAAGAAATCCAAACACATTTGATGTTTCTAGCGTTGACGAGAAAGTCCAGGAGATTATGGATAGATTCCCAATCTCCACAAAAAATCTCATTGTTTCAAATCCTCGTATAACACTACAGACAGACGATGGCGCCGGTTTCTCCGTGACGATCATACAGGGAAGGTTACGTACGAAATAAGTATTCAGGTATAACAATTTAAAATATTTTAGATTATGGTAACTATTGAAAAAATGAAGGAAGTGTTCTGCGGCCCTAAGTCGTTGCTCTACTCCGCAGCATTGGTTGATCTCTCAAAGAGTGACATTAAGCTTACTGTTGACATGGAACTTCCTGTTGAGGTTGACTCCCTGAAGGCTACAATGGACGAACCTACAATCAACCACTACAAGGTTATCGGCCTTTCTGGTGACTGGGCTACCACTGCTGAGCTTGGTGACTTCAAAGTAGAGTTCGTTGTTCCTTCCAAGGCTAAGGAGCTTCTTAAGGCGATGTTCGGTGAAGACGCTGTTAACGATATCAGTACCACTCTTGCCGGTACTGGTGACAATACTCTTGACGTTCAGTATACCGGTGTTGCCGTTGAGCCAAAGCTCTATAAGATGCGTGGTACTATCGTTATTGTTGACGAGGAGAAGAAGAACCTCATGGTTCTGACTAACCTCTCTATGTATGCAACAATGCAGTGGGACGACTCAGGCTCTAAGCCAGTTGCGTTCAAGTTCTCCGGCTCAGTTGAGGGTGCGGGTACGAAGAGCGTTGCTTGGCTGACAAAGGGTAATGGCGTTATGAGCCTTACTTACAAGACTGATGCGGCAACAACCCGTAAGACCGTTCCTATGGCAAACCGCAGACAGGGACTCGTTATTACCTACAATACCGGCTCTGCAACCGTAAAGGAGAGGTATATGGATACCCGAGTAACTGACACCGAGTGGGTTAAGGACGACAACTGGGAAACTGTTGAATAAGGCTTCTTTAGGTAATTAGATTCAGGATAACAAACCGTTGGGCGGCAGGCTAATCAACAGCCGTGCCGCCCTTCTTCATTTAATAGCATACAATCATGGCAGAAGAAAAGAAAATAGAGCAGCCTTCAGTGGACTTGCAGGAGTTGCTTGACAGCGTGCTGCACGACGAGCCTACCGAGTTCGTGTTCCGTGGAAAGAAGCACAAACTCGGCTGGCTTCGCAAGGGAACCATGAGCAGGTGTTCCCACATCAGGGCAAAGGAGAAGAACGAATGGAAGCGCAACGTCAAGATTTGTGTCTGCATTCTCCTCAACAACATCTGGAAGATTCGATTCCTGTATTGGATCTACTGGCGTTGGCTCTACTACATCGGGGATGTGGACGTGGCCGAGGTGCTTAGAGTCCTCGATGTTTCTAAAAAAAAAATTCCATCGAACGCATTCTCACTGGCTACCATATTAGCGACCGGGATGACGGACGTGATGATGACGATGACGAGGAGCGAAGTAAAAGCTATCCAAGCAGAACCAGCTGGGGAGCAGCCTTCTCACTAGCGGAGAAGTTCGGTTTCCTCTTTCAGCGCAAATACTTCATTGCAGCCTACGACTACTGGTGGGGCTATTCATCGGCGCAGATTGACCTCATGGTTGCAGACCAGCCTCTTGTCGTCTATCCAAAGACCAAGAAGGAAGGTGGCCCGAAGAAGCATACCAAGAAGGAGATGGATGACCTATACGACAGGTGGATGGAGAAAAAGAAGAATGAGGGAAGCCTCGTTGGCAAGAAGATAAGTCTTGCAGATTACTTAAACAATAAACTCTAATTTTAAAATATTCAGGATATGGCAGGTGGAAATATGGGAGACCTCAGTTTCTCGCTCACTCTAAAATCGAGAATTGAAGAGGAAACCAAAAAGATTACCAGAGAATTAAACAAGGTTGATTCTACTGGTAAGCAGGCACAGAATGCTTTGGAAGCAATATCCGAAGCAACAAAAGGTATTGGAGATAAGGGAGGTCGTAGTTTTGAAAAGCTAAACAACTTCGTTAAAGAATTACGTCGTAACATTGGCGTATTTTCAAGCGAAGATTTCTTCAGTTCGAAAAAACTCCAGCAGTTGGAGTCTGTCCAGGACGGGTTGTACAGAATAGGCCGCATACTCGGAGAGGTATCTAAGGAAGGTGCTGGATTCAACATATTCCCTAACAGTGTTTCCACTGAGGCAAACAAGGCAGAGAGAGAACTTTATAAATTATCTTCTATTATTGACGAAATCAACAAACGCCATGGTGAAGGAATACAGATGTTTGGCGTCGATTCAACGAACAACATACGCCAGTCGTTGTCAGAGCTGTCTAAATACAGAACTGAGTTAGAACAGATCAGGAATAACAGAGGTATTCATCCTATCACAGGACTCACAGCAACTGATGTCGTAAAGAATTCCGGGTATCTTAATGCTATAGATAAAGCAAATACTTATGCAAAGGTTATAAAGGACGCAGCACGCGAGGCAAAAGAGGCAGAGAGGCAACGCCAGAATGATTTGAAGAACACGGAGCGTCGGTATGATTCTCTCGGCAATAAGGTTCGCCAACTTCGCTCTGAATACAGCCGAGGAATTTCTGTCGGAGCAGATGTTAGTAAAGCGGAAGCTGAGATTAGCAGGCTCATTTCTTTAATGAGGGGTCTTAGAACTATCAAAGACAGACTCAATTCAGAGAACTGGAAGGATAGCCTCGGTATGCTTGGCAATATTGGTAGTGGGCACGATACTACATTAGCTTCGAGGGTTCTTCAAGACCAGAAGGCTGTAAACAGAGAGGTCCAAAGAGGTATTGAACTAGAACAGAAACGTCAGCAGGAGATTGCTCAGTCTGCCGCAAAGGCACGAAACGATCTCGCAGCAGCATTCGCCGGAGCAAACGCTGAAGCGAAGAAGATGCAATCCATAGTCGGAGATATCAAGTCTCTCTTCTTACAGGGAGGTATTGTCTTTGGCGCACAGCAATTCTTTAATTCAATCGTACAGACAGGTGGTGAGATTGTTCAGCAGCATGTTGCGTTACGCTCCATCCTTGGTGATGTACAGAAGGCTGACGAGCTGTTCGCTCAGACACAGCAGCTTGCGTTGCAGTCTCCATTCAAGTTTGGAGAACTGAACAGAGATGTCAAGCAGTTGGCTGCATTCGGAGTAGAGGCAAACGACTTGTACGATACAACTAAGCGACTTGCGGATATAGCATCTGGTCTTGGCGTGGACTTCGGCCGATTGGGTCTTGCGTTCGGTCAGGTTAAGGCTCGCTCTTGGCTCGATGGTAAGGAATTACGCCAGTTTGCTTACGCTGGACTTCCACTCTTACAGAGAATTACGGAGCTTTACAATTCAGAAGGAAAGAACGGAAGGAACAATTATACTCAGGCAGATGTCAAGAAGATGATTACTGCTAGACAAGTAAGCTTTGAGGATGTCCAGAAAGTGCTTTGGAAGATGACGGATGAAGGCGGTCAGTTCTACAATATGCAGTTCGTCTTATCAGAGACATTACTTGGTCGCTGGAACAAGCTCATTGATGCCTGGGATATTCTGCTAGGAAAGTTCGCAGAAGGCAAGAATATCGTCGGAGGAACTTTCTCGTTCATCATAAATAGAGTAACCGACCTTGTGTTAGCTTTGGACAAGCTGTCTCCTGCCCTTCTTTCATTCGGAGCGGTGTTTGCTGCAAGGAAGCTCGGCGGTATGGCTTATTCTAAGATGGGTATTGGATCACTTGCTAAGAGTTATACTCAGCAGATGAATGCCCAGTTAAAGTCTTATGCCATCGAACAGCAGCAACTTGTTGTGGAAGGAGAGATTACGCAGAAGATTGCCCAGCAAAATGTATTCAAGAAAGCTGCTATTCTGTCGGAAAAGCAATCGCTTGTCGCGAGCTACAATAGGGCTGCACTCGAAGGAAGAATGTCCGTATTGCAGATGCAACGAGCAGTCAAGGAAGGCTTGGTTTCTAAGGAGATAATTAGTCAGCTCGCATTAATGGGACAAATAACCGCCAAACAAGAGCAAATCATCTTGAATGGAGGCAGAATGTCTGCCGTATGGAGCATGACAACTTCAAAGATCGGAGGATTTATCAACGCCATCGGTGGTTGGTGGGGGATCGGCATTACGGCTATCACTTCATTGTTGATGGGGTACAATCAATGGTCAAGTCGAGTAAAGGAAGAAGAAAAGACGTTGATTGATGGAGCTAAGCAGAAATCCAAAAGTTACGGAGATTTTCTGTCTGGATTAGGCCCAAAAGACGCGTCCAACCTTTCTTCGCAAGTTGACTCGATGAAGGAGATTCTGAAAAGTTCAGATGACTACACGGATTCTATCAAGCAGCAGGTTGAAAGCGCAGGAAGCCTGTCAAAACAATACGACATACTCAAAGAAAAAATTGAGGATGCGAAAAAAGCAAATGATGGCTTAGCTGATAAATATGGAGTTATAACGAATAACGCAACTTCAGCAACAGGTCTTGTTAGCGACAACCTATTCGATATGATCGGAGCTGATACTCCACAATGGTTACAGTGGTTGAATGGACTCACGAACGATGATATTGCAAAGAATGTGGAGCAAGCACAAGAATCTCTGTCTAAGTTCCAGGTGATGTTCGACGAGCTCGACTCTAATACAAAGGCAAAAATGAAGGATTTTATCCGGTCTTTGATGGAAAACAACGAAGAGCTAGCAAACCAAATCAAGGGCCTGCCCCTTACTGAGCAGATTAGGATGCTTGCGGCTATTGGCGGAGATGATTGGGAAAAATTTGTCGACAAGTTTGCAAATGGAAGCAAGGAGACAGAAAACTGGTTAAAGGAACTTGCGGAAAGAGCGAAGGATTCTAGCGATGATGTGTCCGAAATAATGTATGACGACGTGCCGAGAGGACTTGAGTCCGTCAGAAAACAGCTCGGGTTGTCTCAAGATCAATTCCGCACGTGGGCAAAACGAAACCCTGAGATTTTCGCCAGCATGATGGACAAGATGGCTCAGAAAGCAAATATTACAAGCAAAACCATCTTGTATTATTTTCATTCGGCTATCAGCAAGCTCATGGATATGGACTTTTGGCCAGGCGACAGTGGTAACGGAAAGAAAGGAAAGCCTTCGTACAACTCTGGCGTGAACACTCCTTTCTCTGATATTATAAGGCAAAGACTTCACAAGAACGGAACTTTCACCGGAAATAAAAAGAAAGGTAAGTTTTGGACGAGAGAGGTTGATAATGCGTTAAGACAAGTGCAAGACCAGTCTTTCGAGACCACAGGTGAGAATATTCGTAAAGAGCTCAAGGCTGCGAGAAACGAACTTGATACGATCGTCAATGGAAAAGTAAGCAAGAATTCTTCTGAGTACAAGAATGCTAAACACAAGTACGATTTGTGGAAAGCTATCGCTGACGCAGGTTACATATCTGACGATCTTGGAAAGAACAAGGTTACGGGTAACTTTGGAAAAGATAAAAACAAGAATGGTCGCGAAGAAGACGCTGAGCTCAAGCGTTTACAGGAGCGTCTAAGCAGTCTTAAGTCTGCAAGACAGATGTATCAGAAGTACAAGAGCATCATGCCGAACGAAGAGGCAAAGAAGAAGACTTACAATCTCTTCCCAGAGGTTACCGGTCTTAATCTTGACGACTATCAGAAGGCTGTCCATTCTCTCCTTGAAGGATTCAGTATAAATACCACCGAGAGAAAGAAGTTCCAGACTTCAATCTATCGTGAGGTTGCTGAGTGGCTTTTCGACGAGAAAGACAAGAAGGAGTACGAGAGAAAGGCTGCTGACTTCACGGAATTATTGAACAGATTGTCGAGTCAATGGGACTTGTACAAAGAGTTGTTCAGCAAGACAGGTGATAAGAATTTCTCCAGCGCCGCTTTTAGTAACCCTGGCTATATCGACGATAAGGCTAAGGAACTTATAGTCGAGTATAACAATAAGTTCGGAAAGGACTTCCAAAGAGAGAATGCGATGTCGATGTCAGATGGCGTTGCAAAGGAAACTCTTAAAGGTCCGGGGGAATATGAGGCTTGGAAGAAGATAGTTGACCTTCTTCGAAGCAACTATATCAAGATTCTGCAAGATGCTGCCGACATCATCGAGAAAACGGAAGACTACGAGGATAAAATCTTGAAGATAAGGGAGAGATACAACGAACTTATCAGCAAGACGAACGACCCTAGTATAAAGGCAAGGTATGAGATTCAGAGAGACAAGGAGATTGGTCAGGTTAAACTTGACAAGTTCAAGAACTCTTCCGATTATCTCAACTTCTACGGAGCCATCGTGTCTCTCGGTATGGATAAGGCTCAGACTATCGGAGCAAGAATCAGGCAGAATATCAATGAGGCTCTACAAAGCGGAGCCATTGATGCGAGAGAGTACGCCAAGGAAATCAAGCAGCTTGATGAGCAGTTATCGAAGCTGACGAACCCAAGAAAGACATTCCTCAATGGTGGTCTGAAGGGAATGGCCGAGCAGAAGATTTCTGATGCCAGCGAGCAGATGACCATCGCAGCAAGTAAAATTGCTGAAGGAAAGAAGGTTCGTGAACTTGGTCTCAAAATGGGAGACGAAAACTTCATCAAGCGTGGTGACAGCATGATTGCCAGCGGAAAGGCTATGATGAAAGCTGCTGAAATTCTGTTTAAGGATGGAACAAAAGCAAAGGAGTCTCTTGATAAGTTTGCTAACGTAGTAAGTATTATCGACCAGAATGTCCAGGGAATGAGTGAAGCATTCAATGACATCAAAGAGACTGCTTCCCTTCTCGGAGCTGACACTGAGTCTGATGGATGGCAGGACGCTTCTGCGTTCTTCGAGACATTCTCCGGCATGTCAAGTTCACTGTCAAAGGTGGTAACAAGCGCGGAGTCCGGCAACGTTGGTGGAATCCTTGCCGGTGTCACTGGCATATTTACCTCTCCTATTAAGGCGTTTGCAAAGGCTCATGATGCCAAGCTCGACAGGCAGATAAAGCTTGCAGAGAGACAGCAGAATGAATTGAAGAACCTATCTAGCAATATCAGTTCCGTTATTGAAAAGACACTCGGTGGAATCTATTCTTACAATAGGTCTTCCGATGCGAATAAAAAGCTCAACGATGTCAAGAATGACTATAAGGCTTGGGATGCTTTTTCTAAGACCGATATTGGAAAGAATTTCTTTGGAGGTCACAACTTCAGTCACTACAGCAAGGAGACCTATGATGCTGTGATGAAGACGGAGACGAATCCTTCCGCATACGCAGACCAGCTCGCCCTACTCCACGCTCAGGAAGACGAGCTAAGGAAACAGAGGCAAGCTGAGGAGGACAAGAAAAAGACGGACAAGGATAAGATTGCCGACTACGATCAGCAAATCAAGGAGATGCAGTTGCAGATTAAGACGTTCGCACAGGACTTTCTGAAAGACGTTTACTCTATCGATATGAAGAGCTGGGCAAGTACACTTACCGATACCATTGTGAGTGCATGGGCTAAAGGTGAGGATGCAGTTGATGCCTACAAGAAGAAAGTCAAAGACATGGTTCGCGATGTGGTAAAGAATATCATTACACAGAAAATCATGGAAAATGCGCTCAAAAAACCTCTAGAATGGCTTACATCCGTTCTTGATAAAAAGGGACAGCTCGACGAAACGGACATGATTAATTTTGCGAAGCAGGTTAATGAAATAGGAGATAAGGTCGTTCCTCAGATAACCGGTCTTGTTGATGCCTTAAAGAACGAAGGATTGGATATGAGAGAGGACGGAAGTTCATCTGCAACCAACTCGATTAAGGGTATTACCGAGGAGACAGGTGATCTTCTTTGCAGCTACGTAAACGACATACGTCTCAATGTTTCTGTTGATAGAGAAAACATAAAGTTGATATCTGATGCTGTGAAATCGGTTCCAGAGCTTAATGTGATTGCGAGATCACAACTAACTGCCATGAATCAGCTTGTTTCTCTTGCAGAGTACAGAAATAGAATGCTTGACGATATGTATTCCTGGATGCGTTCCGTAACAAGGGAATCAGGATCGAAGAGTCTAAGGTTGAAGTAAATTAAAAAGGGTGTGAGAAGAATAAAAACTCACACCCTTTGCACTTATGCGTAATGCCAATAATATCCTTTGTAAGATTTCCACTTTCCTCGACAACACAACCCGATATACCTTGGATATTTCACGCCAAGAAATCTATCGGCAGATTCTATACAGTCAAAATCCAAACGTTCGCCAGTTAAGATGTTGATGCCGTAAACAGGAGTTGCCATAGGGTTCTTACCTAAGTCTACCTTTCCGTATTTATTGCATAATGTTGAAGGGTTATTTATATTCTCTTTAACGGTAGCCCACCTTAAATTGTCGACACGGTTATTACTTGGATTTCCGTCGATATGGTCAACAGTGGGCTTGTTATCCGGATTAGGAATAAATGCTTCTGCCACAAGTCTATGTATCTTTTTTAGTTTATGCTCACCATTAGAAAGTAATGCGGCGCATTTATAGCCATACTTTTGCACATTAGGCTTTAGCATCCTACCCTTGTAGATTCTTCCTTCTTTTGCGTTAAATCTTTCTCTCGTAAGAGAGTAGACTCTGCCATAAGAGGAAACCTTATACATACCCTCATATCCTTTAACGTCTTTCCATATTTCCCCTTTATCACATGGTATTTCGTCTACGACGTCAGACCAGTATAAATTTTCTGCGCGGCAATCGTGTAAGTCTCCGTTTTTAAAATGAACATAGTTTTTATCATCAAATCTTGGGACAAAAGCTTTTGCAACTAACACGGAAAGTTTAACATATCCTCTTTTTCTTCCTGCTGACAAGAAAACGCAAGGAATTGCACCTTTTGTAGTTTTCAATTTCAATAAATATAGGTTTCCCTTTTTAAACGATACCACTTTTCCAAAGTTACTGACTTTGTAACCAGAAAAACCTTCTACCTCTTTCCAAATTTCAATACTGTTATCCATCCTCAGTGATTTTAAAAGTTACCTCAGTGATTAAAAGAAAGGGAAGGCCCACTGAGTTAGCCTTGTCAGTCGGTAGCTACTCCGACCTATCCCAATGCAAATATACGAAAATAAATTATGAATACCTATACATTTAACGTATATTTATACAATAATTTACGTATATTTATGCGATATTTTGTATATTTGCATAAAAAATGAAATAATTATGTTTGAAAAAAGAAATTTATCAGACAGAATGAAAAACGAGGCTGTTTCACTGGGTCTTTGCGCTCAGTGGACCGCCGAGTGGCACGATAACTCATCCAAGCATGAGATGGTCGAGAAGTTTGTTAAGGGCATCGACTTCTGTATTGGAAGAAACTGGCCTTCGACCAAGAATATGAAGAAGTACTTTGGCGATGTCATTCATGATCATGGTGTGTATGTTGACGAGAACGTTGACCTACAAAACCCAAAGATTGTCATCCTCAATGGAGAGTGTGTAGCAAACATCAACTATGACTGGATGGATAGCGGAGAGATATACGTAAGACACAACTCATCGCTTTACCTGAAGGTTAAGGGATTCTCCAGGGTATTCGTTAATCTGCTTGATGGAGCGGAACTTCATGTTGAGTGTGAAGATACAGCGAAGTGCTTCGTCTATCAATACGGAGGAACTGTCGTGAAAGCTACCGGACCAGTCAATATTAGGGATAGGCACGACTTTAAGTTCAATTAACGCATATTTATTCGCATACAATTTGCATATTTATGCATTATTTTGTATATTTGCAATTATAAAAAGTTGATTTTAGGTATGAAAGATTATTTCAGGATATACATGCAGAAGGAAGGCGATGGAAACGAGGTAAAGGACTCCATCGCCGACTTTGGTATGTACGTCAGCGAGAATCCGTTCAAGCCATGCGATGCCGTCAAGGAACCTGTGAAAAGGGAATGGCACGACGAGCATGGTGACGACGAGTATATTGGCAAGGATGGACTCTACATGGCGGCATACGAGAACAAGGTCAAGTTCCTGTTTAAGGGTGATGCCTTCGGCGCAAACGAGAAGTGTAAGGCTTTCATTGACTATCTCCGTAAGTCTGGCATGATGAAAATGTACTGCGACTTCAATAAGATTGGAAGGCAGCATGTGAGACTGAAGAGCATTGATCCGGACCTATACAGATATCCGGGCAGCGAGGACTTGCTAGTCCTCTCTATTACTTTCAAGTTTAACGACCCTGTTACTGATATTAAGCCGATTAAGGATACACAGGGCAATATTTCAAATTTAGTATAGCATACAGATGAGCGCTTGGAATATTTATCATAAGGATGGCTCGAAGCTGACAGACGTTAACGGAGAGCAGATAACCGTTCATGGATTGGAGTACTCTGATTCCTGGATGGGTGAGTGCTTTTTGACTATCAACTTCAAGCATGAAGTGCCTATCAACTTTCAGATAGGCGACTATATTGTCTATCGTGGCGAGCGATTCGAGCTCAACTACGAGCCGGGCAAAGATAAGCAGGCAAGACCTGACACCTATGGTGAGGGCTTCGTATATGACAGCGTAAAGTTCAACGCATTGCAGGATGAGCTTGCCAGGGCAGAGTTCCTCGATGTGGTATTGAACGATAACGAGCTTCACTACACTACCCTACCGAAATTTCCATTCTACGTACAGACTCTGGATGATTTACTAGACAGGATCCAGGCGAACCTTGACGACCAGATTGGTGCAGGTCTTTGGAAGATTTACTCCAGAAATATGGAACGTTCCGTGCAGCGTGGATGCCTCGCGAGCAACTGGCTGTCAATGTACGGCGAAGGAACAAGAGATAACGTCATCGAATCGATGTCTATTACAGTGGATTCGCAGACCTGTTGGCAGGCCCTTGCGCTTGTGAACGAGAAGTGGGACATAAACTTCATCGTCAGAGGAAGGAATATATATGTCGGTACTACCGGAATACAGGCAAGCCATATCTTCAAGTATGGCCTTGGTAATGGATTATATGAGATTGTTCAGAACGCTGATTCCGACCAGAGTGTCGTTACGAGACTGAGAGCTTATGGTTCGGAGAAGAATCTTCCTTCTCATTACTATGCGGACCTCGGTGTCAAGTACGTGGCGAACATCACGAAAGTCGTCGGGGCCAGCACGAATGTTGAGCTTGAACTGGATGTCGACTATATCGAGACATATTTCAAGAATCCGAGAAAGTATATTGTTTCTGGAGAAACTGGCGAGCAGTCTTTTGGTTGGGTACTTAAGGTTACATTTGATTTCAAGACTGAGATTACCGGTTATGTAACACAGAAATACAATACCAATAAGTGTAGATTCTATTCGGAATACAGGGGAACGCAGGTAGATAGCGGTGACGAAGAGTCAAGGGAAAACCTTAACACTTTCATCGCTCAGGTTAAGGCAGGAAAGACGAAGATGTATATCACATCCGGCCTCAACAAGAAAAATGTTCCTTCGTCCATGAAGGAATATGCAGAGAATCTCCCGAACAATATGTCAATCAACAGGCTTATGCTGCCTGGATTTCCCCATGTATCGCTGAGTGACTTCTATGATTCGCTCACGGATGAAGAGAAGAAGTACGTGAACCCTACCGGAAAACAACACAGATTCTCTACTGACCCGCATAGACCATACATCGATTCCATCAACATCGATCAGATTGGTCTTCGTTCGGCATCGCAGTTCTTCGATACCGATGATAAGACGAATGGAGTCGTAGAAATCTACCCTACAATCGAAGAAATGGTTGTCGGTGGCGTGCGCGTGGATGAGATTGATGAGGGTATTGCCCCTAATGATGATGGCCGATATGATGGCGACCCTGGTCCGAATAATGTTGATATTTATCTCAGCAAAGCTGTTGATTTCGATATAAAAGATTTAGCGGACGACGATTTCTCAATCTCCATGAAAGATGGTATGTGCGGTGGTCGAACGTTCAAGGTGGCATCCTCTACCAAGGTAGATGGAAGATGGAGGCTTACTATTGAGAGAGTCAATGATGATGCTCTTGAGCTGTGGTTCCCATACAGGGATTACCCTATCAAGAAAGGCGACCATTTCGTTCTTACCGGCATCACCCTTCCCGATTCGTATGTCAATGCTGCGTCTCTGAAGCTCCTTAAATACGCCATAGCATTCATTGACAAGAATGACTACACAAGATATGTCTATCAGCCTAAGGTTGATGAGATTTTCATGGCAAGACAGCATGATCTTGCTGAAAAGGATACTACAGGAGTTATCAAGAGTCTTCATGATACGCTCAAAGCCGGCGATCTGATGGAATTTGAGGATACAGACCTTAGAATCGGTGGTGTAATATCCATAGATAAGCTCACTATCAAGGAAGAAGATGGTAAGATTCCTACCTACGATATAACTCTTCGCGAGGATAAGGAGGTTGGAACTATCCAGAAGATCCAACAGCAGATATCGTCGCTCCAAAGTGGAAATGGCGGAACAGGTGCAGGCTTGACAACTACACAGGTTAAGAATCAGGTTGCGACAGAAGGAAGTAAGCACTTTATCTCAAAGATAACCGACGACACCGCAAAGGGCACTATCACTTGGGAAAAGGTGCAGAAGTTCGTGCAAGGATTGTTCCTTGGCAACGGAAACAACTATAGCATAGACGGAAGTGGCAACGCTATCCTCTCTAGTGTGTTGGTGAATCTCTTAAAGTCACTCGATTTCAATGAATCTGAGCAGAGCGGATTTGCAATCAAGCAGAGAAGCGATGGAAAGTATCAGATGTTGCTCACGGACTTGATACTATGGGGTAAGGCGATTTTCAATACGCTGCTTATTCGAGAATTATCCTATGTTGGAGGTAACATCGTCCTATCCCCTGCTGCTGGCAAGATAAGCTATATCAAGGAAGTTTTAAGCGAGACAACTAATGAGCTGATTGGTTGGAAATGCTATCTCCTCGCAGATGATGGAACGACCGCAACAATCAACTCATTCAAGGTGGAAGACCAAGTTAGGTGCAAGACGTTCAACATAGCACCTGGTATCTATGAGAACGTCAGCAACAAGGACTATTGGAGACTTGTAACTAAGGTGTCAACAGAGAATGAGGTAATCACCGATGCCGAAGGTCACGAACTCTATGACGGCAAGAAATTCGCTTGGATTCAGATAGCGAAGGATAATTGCATGGAAGGCTCGGATAACCCTGCTGTAGGAGATACCATCGTCCTCATGGGTAACAGAAGTGACAAGAGCAGACAACACCTTCTGATGATGGAGACAGAGGGAGATTCCGCACCTACGTTCACCATGTACCGAGGCATCAACTCCTATTCTCTTAAAGGCAAATCCATCTTCGATGTAGGATTCAACGGCATCAACATCGTGTCAAAGTACTACCACATAACCACCGTTGATGGAGAGAAGATTTGGACTCCCATATATCTCGGCGACTGGAAGGAAGGTACAGAATACAGCTACTATGATGAGGTTACATGGCTTGGCACAAGATGGCTCTGTATATCTCCAGAAGGACAGACTACGACCGATGAACCATCTGAGGATTCGCCTTATTGGAAGGCTACCACCAACGTGTATACACCAAAGCTATACCTCTATACGGATATAGTCAATAGCGGAATTGCTATAGGCGAGACACACAACGTTACTTGCAAGCTAATGTTAGGCGATAAGGATGTATCAAACGGAGTAGCATCATGGAAGGTGACACGCAAGACCAATGATTCCTTAGATGATGCTGCATGGGCGACTAAGGATAAGGTTAAGAACTTCAATGGCTCAATAGATATTGTTTGGTCTAATGATGGAACAGAAGACGATTTGGGCAAGGGTGATACTGCGAAATTTATATTCACAGCAACGACCACAACAGGAAAAATTCATCAAGAATATATTAAAGTTTAAAAAAATAGGAGATTAAAAATATGGGAAAAGAAATTCATCTTTCGGCAACCGCAGCAGTCAGACGAACATTGAAGGGTGATACGTTATCCCTCAGTCTGCAAACAAATGGCGTGCCGCTCTTTCAGGGATTGAACCCTGATACGTTTACCGTGTCGCCTAATTGGAGCGAAAGCGGAACGCATCCTATCATCACTCCATCTGTTGGCTCTGCACGTAAAAACAACGTAACACTGGCAAATCACGCATGGGCTTACAACGGCAAGGATTTAGGATTCAGTTCTAGCGGTACTGGATGGGAGACCTCGACTATTGATAATAGATTCAAGCTTAATCATGCTGATGGTTCTCTCTCTATTATCGGAGACCTCGCATCTAAGGTTAACCAAGATTCCGATACTCTTACCTATTCGGGCGATGCCGTATTGGGAGCTAGCATCTATCCAATGCAGAAAAGCATTGATATATTGGTATCTATGTTGGGTGGCTCATCTTATTTCGGAGGTGTGTCGGCTGATACCACGGTATTAAGTAAGGGACAGACGCAAGCTATCCTCAGACCTTGGCTGTTCAACTCCGCAGGTGGAGAGGTTTCTACCTATTCTATTAATCTGTATCGTGGCAGTGGAGCAGACCTTGCAGGAACTTATAATAACCCAGCAAGCGGAATTACCATACACAGAGACAAGACAGGAGACACGGACAAACTCTATGTAGATAGTCACCAGCTCTTCGTCCTCGAATTTATTGTTGATGGCGCAGCCGTATATCGAACAGGTATCAGCATTGATGATATTTCTGATATTTATCAGCTTGCTCTTAATTCGGTAGGACAGGTTGATGAAGATAGTAATCAGACGTTCAGATGTATCGTTACCAACTGCGAGACAGGACTAGTGCCGAAGGGTATAACTGGCAATGTCACCTTCGTCATCTATACTGATAGCAATGGTAACATCGAGAATAAACGCTCGGAGACAATGACTTGGGCAAAGAACGTCAGTGACGGATTCGTTGTGATGGATGCTGATACGATTGACGAAAACAAAAATATCATCGGTGTATCGGTGTCAGCAGATGCATATTTAACAGTTGAAGATTAGGAGGAACGCTTATGCCAATAGTAAGTAATAAGGCTAATAGAAAATACGCCCCTTTGGACGTTTCTGTATCAGTAGTGTGCGTATCGCCTAAGTCTCCATTCATGCAGACCATGTCGGGTGATAAATTCTTCCCAGACAGAACACAGGAAGGATATGAATGCGTTGCCTATCCACAAGTCAATGCTACGGCAAAGGATGACTCATGGGATAGTAAGCAGTCGAATATCTCTCTTGCTAATATGGTGTGGAAGGTTTCTACTGGCACGGAATGGAAAGACATAACTAAGATTGATGCTTGGAGCGGTAAGTATAGTATTGATTCGAGCAATACTACTAATCGTGGTAAACTCACTATCAAGAGGAATCTTCTAAGTAACGATAAGCAGCAGTTGCAATTCGAAGCTGACCTATACGATTATAGAACGAACTCTATATTGCATATCACCGCTGATCCTATCACTCTGTATACGGCAGATAAGGGCGCAGATACCTATGGTATGGGCATTCGGGAAGATACCGATATATCCTATAACCCATTCCTTGATAAGCTGGCTCTCTACGAGTATAAGGTTGCTAATAACATCATATCGGCATCTACGGAAGCAAGAAACGCTTGCTTTGACGGCAATCAGTATGAATGTCACATTCCTATTGATGTATATAAGTCTAAGGATAGAATTACAAGCGGATTCTCTATTGAGCTGTATCGTGGAACGACCAAGATGTCTGCTTCGTCTGCTGCAAACCCTAACGAGATTATATCTATCTCCACATCTGAGATTGTGCTTGACCTTAGACTTGTAGAGAAGAATAATTATACCATCAAGGCGGTAATAGACGGCAAGGCTGTTGCTCAGTTCCAATTTTCCGCTTCTAGGTTCTATCCTTCTTTCAATCAGCCTAAGTTCATGGTATGCAATGATATTGAATGGGGTAAGATATACAGAAGCAACAAGGCTATATTGGAGTACAACGGAAGGGTCGTTGAATACCCTAACCGCATCGTAGAATTGCAATGGCATACAGAAGCAACTAACGGTAATATCGTTACAAGTAAGTCTTGGCAAGAGGGAGATTCATGTTACTTCTCAATCGAGGAGTCGGGTCTTGGCGATGTTGAGAGCGATTATCTCGAAGAGCAGATAGAATACGGACAGAGACCTGCCAACGGCTATCTCATTGATGAAGATAGCAATTACCTGCTTGATGAGGATGGTAATCCTTTAATTGATTAATATGTATAATTAAAAAATATAAGATATGGGTGTTAAATTAACAGAAAAGAAGCTTGTGACGGCAATGAATCCAGACCAAACTTTCTTAATTGTAGTAGATGGTGCTCTTCGTAGATTAAGCCTCGGTGACCTTCAGAAGATGATGGGTAATAATATCTTCTACCCATCAATCACATTGGAGCAGTCTTCTAACCCTAAATTCGCTCTGCCAACGCCTTTCATGGCTGATATGTATCAGAGAGCAATGGGTGGATATATGATGAAGGTTGTGAATGGTAAAGCTTATGCTGCAAAACTCAATCCCAGCACATGGGAGTTCTTTGCTGACGGAACAAAGGTGGATGATGCGTCAAAGTATGAGACGATGGTTCATGTTCCCGACTGTCACTTCAAGGCTGATAATAAGACCTTGCAATTCGGAGGACTGTTCCCTATTTCGGGCGGCAAGACTTTCGATTCTCCAAACTGGGTAGGTGCATATGAAATGTACGTAGATGAAAACGGTGTTGGTCATTCCAGACCTAATGTTGCTCCTTCGCATTCCAGAACGATGAGTGCTTTTTGGTCTTGTGCTCAAAAGCTCGGTAGTAACTTTGGTCTTGCCAACTACGGATTTCAATGTCTTATAGAAGCTTTATACCAAGTCAGCTTCGGAGACCTCAACAGCCAATCCGTTATAGGTTCGGGATTCCAAAGTTCATCGTGGGAAGCATGTCGTGACGTGTCTATGGGTAAGTGCATTTCTCTCGGTGACGGCAGCGGTAAGGTGCTCTATAATGATGCTACTTTAGGCAATCAATCTCCAGTGAAGCTGTTTGGTTTTGAGGACTTATGGGGTAGACTTTGGGAGTTCCGTCCAGGAATCCATTTCTACATGGATGGCGATACTAGGTACGCTGTTGTCTATAGCGGAAACAGAGTAAGCAATACTGCCGATGGAAGAAAGTTTACCGTGCCATCTTCCGCAAACGGAGAATATATCACAAAGAAGACACTAGGTGTATATTGGGATGCGTTTCCGCAGGCTGTTGGAGGTGGCGATAGCACATACTACTGCGATGGTTTCTGGGCTTCGACGAATGGCGAGCTGCTGTTCGTTGGGGGTGCTGCTAACCACTGGTCGCGATGCGGTCTTTCGTCTGCGTCCTCGAACGCCGGTTTCTCGGCCTCGCGGGCGTTCCTCGGCGCTCGCCTGGCTTTCTACGGAAACCCGACAATCGTGAGCGGTTCGGAGCTCATGGCGATGTGAGACAACGCCTAGCGTTGGCTGCACATCTGCTAGTGAGCTAGACAGAAATAGAGAATTAATAAAAATAATATAAAACGCAAGATTGAAACTGCAAAGTTAAAATCTCCTTTTAATAGGATTCGCAGAAGCACAAAAATATAAACAACCCAATTCCGTGCGATAAGGTTTTTCTACAACCACGGAGTGGGTGAAGAAAAGGTGATACATCATGGAGCTGCTGAACGTTGGGGGTGATGCTAACAACAGGTCGCAATGCGGTCTTTCGTATGCGAACTCGAACAACGGTTTCTCGAACTCGAGGACGAACATCGGCGCTCGCTTGAATTACTACACAAGATTTCTATTTTAGAATGACGATATAATTTACACTGTTCCTCGCAAGTCGTAAAGCTACGAGATAGCTTTTGGATGAGAGAGCACATGATTGAACCTGTCTCGATGGAGGAATATTTATTCTGGCAGAGCGAAGATTAAAGGCGTTGGGTATGAGTAGTTGGGTATGTCCTACTGCAACAGAGTCCCCTCTCGCAAGTAAGTGATACAGTTGTACGTATGTGCCGAAAGCCAGTGAGCCGAGAGTGTAGAAAGCCTATTGATAAGGAAAGCGATTTTTGAAATATTGGTTGAAGTATAAAAATGACGGACGCACAAGAGCTGGCGTATAAGCGTAAGGCAAAACTGCGCAAGAAGCATAGAAAGGTCAGATTAGAACTTGTTAGTGATATGACTAACCTCAACATTGCGGTAAGGAAATCACGCAAGGGAAAAGAAGGAAAGAAGGGAGTGGTGATATTCGATAAGGACTATAACGGAAACCTTCTAAGATTACAGAGAAGTCTTATAGATGGAACTTACAAGACTAGCGAAGGGCACGATTGTATGAGACGATGCCCTTGCGGTAAGATAAGAAAGCTTCATAAGCTTCCGTACTACCCAGACCACGTTGAGCAGCATGCTTTGATGCAAGTTCTGATGCCACACCTTATAAGAGCTCTCTATATAGAGAGTGGAGCAAGTGTAAAAGGCAGAGGAATGATTTATGCGAAGCGCAGAACAGAACGATGGATAGACGAGAATAAGTCATGTGGAAGATTGTACTATTGCAAACTTGACTTCGTTAAATTCTATGAGAACGTAGACCAGCGTGAGATATACAAATCTCTGTGTGATTTCTTTACCGACAAAGGTGTTAGAAGACTTTTGTATGAAGTTATCTTTGCCCTACCGAAAGGTCTAGGTATTGGTCTATATCCTATTCAGACACTTACCAATTTCTATATGAGTATATTGTGTAGATTGGTATGTAGTAAGTTTGATGTTAAGGTAGAGATATATTGTGATGATGTCATTATATTGGGTAAAAACAAGAATGAAGTATGGAAAGCCATCAACTTCATATTGAAATATGCTGATGAAGTGATGCACCAGCAGTTGCACGATAATATCGGAATGCAGATAATTGATGAAGCTCATTTCCTTGATTTTGTCGGTTACCGATTTTATTTCAATCATACAATGTTAAGAAAGCGCATGAAGGAGAAATTCAAAAAGAAGATGCACAACCTTAAAAATCCTATGAGGAGATACCAAGTAGCTATGAGCTACAAGGGTTGGTTGATGCACTGCGATGGTTTTAATCTTTGGAAAATGATAACAAAAATGAATAGTTTTGATGATTTTAAGATGCCGCAGATTGAGGACAGAGATGCCAACGGCAAGAGAATGTTTGAAGGTCAGAGGATGAGTGCAAGCTACTTTGCCGAGAGAACTATTGTTTTCCTTGATGTCGAATTTGATATAGATAGCAAGGTTCATAAGTCAGGGAAGAGCAATGTTGTTAGCGTTGAGGAGAACGGACAGAAGTTTAAGTTCTTCACTAACAACAAAAAACTCGTTGAGCAGTTGCAATGGTGCTCAGATAATGCTAAATTCCCGTTCCTGGGAAAGTTACGTAGAATGAATCAGAGCGGCAACCCTGATTTTAGAATCGTAGGAACAAAAGCATAAAAGTATAATATTTAAAAAGAAAGGATATTATCATGGAAATTAGAAAGTCTACATTTGATTACTCACCTAGTCTGATTGAGTATGAGGGCAATTTTATTCGCATCAATTTCGATGTTGAGCAGATTGAGTTGGAAAATAGTATGGATAGCAGCGAAGGCAAAAATACTACCCGAATGGCTTATGCCGCTTACGTTGTCCGTATCGAGCAGCCTTTGGAGCGAGGTAAGGTCGTTGATGCAATCGTCTCATCCGCTTATCCGACCGATAAGATGCAAGCTATCATCAACAACCATTTTGCCAACCTTGCCAAGATTGCAGATGGCAAGAAGCTCGATGCCGATGACGAGGAACATGAAGCAGAGTATAACGCTATGCAGGAGTGGCGCACGAAGGCGAAGGCTGTAGCTACAGATGTTATAGACAATTATATCAGTACTCATTAAAAGGAGGATAATAGCCTATGAAAAAGGTAGTACATCTTTTTGCCTCGCAGCGCGTCAACCGCAAGGCACGTACTGACAATGAAGAGGTATTCAGGGAGAAAGTAACGCTCATTACCAACAAACAGATGAGTATCGGTACGTTGGCTGACTTTGCTCGGTTGGTTGAGGATATGGGCATTTGCGGTATAGTGATAGGCAATAAGAAGGTTATTATTAAGGCGAATCAGACGAGCATTATGGGTAGTGATGGCATCCCCATTGCCCTATTTGATACCGAAGGCAAGAAGCTCAATGCTAACCTGATTGACGCAAAGACTATTGTTACGAAAGGTTTGCAAGCTGGAGATATTGATGCGAAGAATGCAGAGATAAGCAACCTCGTAATCACTGGTTCTATGCGCAGCAAATATGCCGAAGTGAAGGTGGGTAACGAATTGTCGGCGGTTGATAATATCAACGTAGGCTCAGGTAATGCCTGGGTGAATACGTTCAGGCTGTCTTGGGAAAGCAAGATGATAGGAAGAACCATCCGTATATCCAACGGTACAGCATCTGCTGCGTCGATTGCTGCTCCTGCTGATAAGAAATTCCTGATAGATGGAGAGGAGCTGGAAGCACTCAATATCATGCCTTATTCATGCGTCATCCTGCATGGATATGGACGGGGTGAAGACTTCATTTATTGGGTAGTGGAGAACCGATACAAATATGGTCTGAACAGCGCATCACAAGGTGGTCGTTTCGAGCCAATCAGAACATCCCCTATGCCTGTACTGTCAAGAGGATGCGTGATGGTAACTTATTCTTATGGTTCGTGGAATCTTGACCTTAACCAGAATACTCCTTCAGGACAGATTTCCATATCAAGGATAGGTACAGGTTGGTATCGCATGTTGCTTCCGACACAATGGAGTGGTTATTTCAAGAAAAACAGCGGATTATCTTTGTATAATCAGATTCTTGTTATGCTGACAGGATATGGTTCGATTTTCTATAATGTAACCGATGACAAAGCATCCCCTTCCAAGGCTACAGTTAAGCAGATCGGATGGGTAGATAGCAGCCAATTCCAAGCCTACGTAGATGTTTGGGTTTCCGATGATAACACACCTAATGATGGTTCTTTCGCCTATGCCATCTACTTGATGGACTATGATGACGCTATCAGTAAGTAAGTGAAGACCAAGGCGGTTGCTCTAATATGGGTAGCCGCCTTGTTTCTTTTCTCGTCCGTCAGGGAAGTGTGTTGCATCGAACTTAATATCATGTCAGCAAAATATGGAGCATCAGAGCCACCAAAAGATGGAATTAAATCACTAAGATAGCCATATCTACCTCTCCTTCGTTCCTCCTCTGCTTGCGTTACTAGACCTTTCTGCATTATAGTTTGTTGAAATCATAGATACCATCTATCCAGTCGTTAGGGTGCGGATTACACTTGTGCTCCAACTCTCGCTCTCCAGGAGTTGATGGCAACCTACTGCCACCTACTAGGTATCCCATTTGATTTTCGTATGGTTCTAACTTTTTCATAATCTTAATGTTTTAATTTCTGCCGCAAAGTTACGAAAATAATCTGAAAGCGCAATGTTTCTGTTACCAAAAAAACGATAAAATGGTAACAAGAATTTGGTAACAGAACTTTCAGATTGTTACTTTAGCAAAGTTTAACTTTAAATTTTTGCTCAAAATAAATATTTTTGTGCAGAATTGTTTATTTTTGCAGAACTTTCCTTATTATTAAGAATGAGGAACTAAGAATAAATAATAAATCAAAAAACAAAAGGAGAAGAATTTATGACTAAAGAGGAAGAAGATGAAGTCCATCGGTTAGTTCAATCAGTCGGTGTTGTACAGTTGTCAAGAGTAATGTTTAAGGACATGGACGTTAGCGAAATGATAAACGTCATTATCCTTGCAGGTAGAGGCTACAGCATAAAGCTACTCACTTGGTTTAAGTATTATTGTGAAGTGATGCCTCTGTTTATCATGCTTTTTCATATTGCATGCATGGTAACATTTGCGTCTCATGAAAAAGAAATGTGCGTATGGTTTAAGGAGAATTGGGTATCGGCAGCATTTATCTATTTTTCCGTTTACATCCATCCGCTTGTACTTATAATTGCGAGCAGATTCTTTTGGCTCTGCTACAGATGGCGTATTCCGATGATAATCTACCTATTTGGGATAAATGCTATTCATATCGTATACTGGAATGTTTTTACCACCAACGAAATGGTGGAAGCTAATGTTGTAATACTTGTAATGACCATTATATTTTATGTATATGGTTTTGCCGATAAGTATTTCTCAGGCAAGGGCTGTCAAAGTTTAATCTCTAGATTATAATGATATGGGAAAGTTATTTGGTTATCACACCTTGGGAGTGTTATTAAAATCGTTATCGGATTCTTGTTTTCGAGCAGACGAGCAAGAGAAGAGAGGGGAGAAGGTAACTGCTTGCGGAATGAGTAGCGATGAGATAGAAGACCTTTGTGAGAACTATCTGCCGTATGCTCTCAACCCAATGATGAGCACTGAGGAAGTCAAGGAGAAGCTTCACGTTTCTGATGCAACATTGAATCGAATGGTCGCTAGGGGTGACATTCCTAACGGTGAGTGCAAAAAGCGTGGGCATACCCGATATTTTAAGAAGTGGGATATACTACACTTCATTAAGAGCAAGAGAGGTAAGTGATTGCCTCTCTTTTTTTGTTATTTATGATATTACCTCATATCACCTTAAATCTCTGATAATCAATCACTAAAAGAAAGTGTGATAGAGTTATGTTTGCTTTCCTATGTTCTTTGTACCTTTGCATCCGTAATCGATTACATAGTGTTAGTTAATATTAAGGATAACTTAAAAAGATTGTAAAAATGGAAATGACAGATGCAAAAGTCGTGGAAAAGAAAATCTACGAAGATGGTAAGAAGGAGTATGCCAGCAAGGGTTTGGCAGGAACAGCCCTCGGAATTGGCATCGGTGGCTTGGCTTTAGCTTTGCTCAACGGCAATGGTCGTGGTGTATTCGGCTCTCTCGGCGGAAGCAATATGCCTGAGAACGTAAACATCAACACCTACGGAGCTAATTCAAGTTCCAATCAGCCAACTGCCTTACAGGTAATGGAGAAGGAATGCGCTGATGAGGTGAAGTTGCTTACCGACATGTTCGGTTTGAAGCTCGACACCGCTAACAAGTTCTATGCTATGCGTGAGACTGACATCGCAGAGAAGTTCGGTCTTTACAAGTCGCAGGTAGATGCTATTAACGCTGAAAACCGCAGAGCGATTGACGCAGAGTTTGGTCTTTATAAGGCTGGCAGAGACCAGTATGATGCAACCAACGCTAAGATGGCTGCATTGGAGACTAAGATTGCCGTTATGGAAGCACTTGCTCCTTACAAGGAGAAGATTTTGCTCCAGGCTATGGAATTAAAGACTGCCTATGACATCAAGGGTCAGTTGGTACTTCCTAGCACTCCTACAGTTACAGGTTATGGTAGCTACTGTTGCTGCAAGGCAGCTTCTACTCCCACTACTGGAGCGTAACAGAGCAAGAAAGTCTGTAAAAAGGACTAAAAAGAAATGAGTTGGTGAGGGGTGTTTGCCCTCGTTGGTGGATGCCCTCTCACCTCTCTATAATATATCACCAACTTTAAAGATATTGATTGTTATGATGAATTTTGGTAACAGCCCATTATTGGATATGGGTACAAATCAGCAGCAGCCGCAGATGATGGATGCCGAACTACAGAAGATGTACGAAGCAATACAGCAGAAGCGAGCATCTATCAATATGCAAGCGCAGCAGTCTCCAACCCCTTTGTGGGATGAGATAGACAAAATTGAAGACAATCTTACAGGCGCACAACGTCAGTACTTGATGCAAAATCAAGAATACGTCAATAGCTTGCAATATGTGTCTAAGCTAGTGCAAGACGAGGAATTGCGCATTATACGCCCTCGTATCGAAAGCACTCAGCAAGGACAGGAGGCATTAAAGAAACATTTGTCTTTGATGCAACGACTGAGAAAAGAAATAGCACAGGCGGAAGAGCAGAAAACCGCTATGCTTAACGACTATATGACAAATCATAGTGATAAAACGTGGCAAGAGTATCTCGCTATGGTTCAAGGGACAAAGAAGGGAGGAACTAAGAAATGAACGTAACAGAATTGAAAGAGAAACTGCTTACATCGCTTGATTTGTGGGCAGATGCTAGAATAGACGATATGGTTAAGGCTAACCAGATGCTCGCCATACCATCAGTGTACATGAAACGTGCGGCGCACAACATCATCGCCAAGCACAAGGATAGTTGGGGCAAGAGCATTGACAACGCTACCCTATTCATCGCCGATGAAGACGGCAACATAGATGCCAACACGATATTTGAAGATATGATGCAGATGCTAAAATCCGTGGAAGATTACAAATTCGATGTAGGTTTTATACACGGACATATCGACAAAGGAGTTGTGTCTATTGACCTGCCAGATGGAATTGCTACTGCTATCCTCTTTGGAAGCAAGCGAAGCATCAACTTCACAGAGGAGGACTTTGTAGAGTTGAAAGATTTGATAATAGGTTAAAATATATAAGATATGGAAACAAAAGAGATTATGAGTAAATTTGATGAGCTGTACGGAATGATGGCATCATCAGCAAACGTAAAGTATATGCACGTATTCGGTAATACGATGCGCTGCATGATGCAGGATATGGCAGCCAAACACCCAGAGTTGGCGCAAGAGTATCTTGATAAGCTTTGCGCTATCAAGTGGAAGAACTATCTTACGAAGAAGGAAGCTTCAGAGATTGTAAACGGTATGAATCCACCAGTAACCTGGGATATGCAGACATGGCTCAATGCTATGACTGGTCTCGGACTTGCAACAGAGGAGAAACCTTATTACAACGATTACGCTTTGTACGTTGCGATGAACCAGGTTGTAAGCGACCACGGATGCACCATTGCTAAGATACTCGGCAAGGAAGATATTAAGGACATTGATACAGAACATCTGGTTAAGTATGCCCACAGCCTTGCACTCGATTTGTTGAAAGACAAGGATGGTGTATACAACATCAGAGAGTATTTTCTGAAGTAACATCAAAAATATACGGTTATGAAAAAGGTATTCGAAGACATCTTAGCTAGCAATGATATGCAGGCTATCAAGAACTGTGTTACGATCATGGCAGATTGTTGTGAAGTCGGAATGAATGACAGCGTAATGCTTGATGTGATGAAGCAGGTCCAGGGAGAGATTGGCGCGTGTCATTATAACGAAGAGATGGCAGATATGCATCTTTGTCTCATCGGTCAGCTTCATACTAAAGATGTGGCCAAAGACTATTGGCATGAGGTCAAGAACGACAACATCAATCTCGAAGACTGGTGCGTTCTTTGGGGCGAAATGGTTAAACGTAACGACACAAAGATAAAGAAATGGTTCCCGAAGATCAACACGTACAACTACGAGCAGAAGATTTTCGATGAATGTATTTCCTTCCTGGAAAGTGGCAGACTTCCATATTACGACTTGAATGTCTAAAGTTTTTGGTTATTCTGAATGAAGTTTCGGTTTTTTTTGCTATCTTTGCAGAAAGAGACCGAAACTTTATTTTTATTAATTATTCAGGATAACAGATTATGACAGATTTATTAGATTCATCACAGATTCGGCAGATAGGTGTTACTATTTTTTCATCTATACTTGCCTTTGCAACGCCAACAGAAGGCTTCGTTTTGGCGTTGGTTATCGCATTTGGCTTCAATATCTTCTGCGGTATGAGGGCTGACGGCGTGAGTGTTGTGCGATGCAAGAACTTTTCTGCATCAAAGTTCAAGAACGCAATTCTTGAAATGCTTCTCTATGTATCCATTGTTTATGTGATCTACGGCATCATGTTAGGTTGCAACGATGGTACGGAAGCTTTATTTGTGATTAAGATGCTTACGTATATATTCTGCTATGTATATATATGCAATGCGTTCAAGAACCTCATTAAAGCATACCCTAAGAACATCTCATTCCGGGTTATTTACTATATTCTGAGATTCGAGTTCGCAAAGGCGCTGCCTAGCTACTGGAAGCCGATTATTGACAGACTCAACAATGAGTTTGATAAAAAAGAGGAGGAAAACAAAAATGGAAGTACTAATTGATAGGGCTTGGAAAAAGGATGGCTATACTATTAGCCGTCTGTACGTGAATGGCAAATTGTTCGGATGCAATGCTCTTGAAGATACAGACAGAGGATTGAATCAGAAAATGGATTTGGACGAAATCAAAAACAAAAAGGTATATGGGCAGACTGCAATACCAATCGGCAGCTATGAATGTGTATATACCTATTCTAACAGATTCAAGAAGATGTTGCCATTACTTCTGAATGTCAAAGGATTTGAAGGAATACGCATACATAGCGGTAACTCTTCAAAAGACACAGAGGGTTGTATTCTTATCGGTAAAAACGACAAGAAAGGATGGGTTAGCGATTCTCGATTTTGGACAAACAAGCTCATTCAGACCATGAAGACAGCTTGGGATAAAAAGGAAAAAGTAACGATTGTAATTCAGTAAGCTTATGAAACTGATTGATAAGATAACAAGAGTTGTAATTGCTATTGCAGTAGCAATGCTGATTCTATCAATGTTCTGTAGATGTAAGATGAAAGAACGTGTGATAGAGAAACAGACATACATCACCGATAAACGTAACGAGGCTAAGTGGGATTCACTCTTTAACGCAAGGTTTATTAAGGAACTGGAATCATACAGAGCATCGCATAAAGAGTCTGTAAAGTCTACCACGAAAGAGAAGACTCATATAAGGGATAGTACAGCTTCGATGTACGATGTGAACGGAAACAAAGTCGGCGAAGACAGATTCCACTACGAATATCACGAGATATCACAGGAAGATGTACAGATACTGAGAGATAGTATTTCTAGTCTTAAGGAATACAAGGATAGTACGGCGATATATCATAGCAAGTGTGACTCATTAGTCTCAGTGATAAGTAAAATATCGAAAGATAAAATATATGTAGAGAAGCAACTATCAAAGACTGACAGAGCTTTCTTGAATATAGGTAAGATAACTTCAGTTTGCCTTTTCATAGGCATTCTCGCATTTTTAGGTTGGATATACTGGAGATTAAAGCTACATAAACGTTCTTAGTTTTTCTAATGTTTTTATTTGGTTATTAGTTGATATAAACAAAAAGGGGTGACCGCACGCAATGTGTAGCCACCCCTAAACATATAGATAATGCACAGAAATTATTCTTCAGCTCCCTGGAGGAACTTGATACCATACTTCGTCTCGTAGTGTTTCTGCTGATCTTCACTCAGCATCTTGGTTTCGCTGTCGTAGAATATGGTAAGCAGCTCTCCGTAATCTTTGTCGTAGAAGTAGTTGTATTTATTGCAGAGATAGTTTCTTGCACAGAGACATCTGCTCGGAATGGTCTTGAACTTGCGTCGTGTCTTCTGTTTTATTCCATTCGTTGCTCTGTACCTGTCAAGCCTCAGCGTCTTTTTTAGAGATTCAGAACGTTTAGCTATTATCTCAGGTCTTACTATTGCCTGAGCACATTTCAACCGAAGTCTTTCTTCCGTTTCCTGGGTATGAGTAACGCCAAGCGACTTTGCTATGCTTGTTACACATGACTTTGTTATCCCAAGCTCTTTGGAAATTTCGGAAGAAGAGTAATCCGGATATAGCTTACGGACAGATTCCCTGATCTTCTCTCTTTGCTCTTTTCTTGCGTCCTTGAACGAATCCCCATGCAGCCTATGTAGCCACCAGTAAACAGTCTGTACTGCGCAACCGAAGCTCTTGGCTATAGCGTAAGGAGATTCGTAAGGGTGTTCCTTTATATACGTTTTCTGTTCATCTGTAAGTACGTTCATAGGCTATCGGTTATCACCACTTCCATGTAATTTTCCCCTCAACTGGCGAGAATGGAGTTTTTCGTAATTCATCTTTCCAATATCGCTAAGTCTGAAGCCTATATCGTGAGAAAGAGTTGCGCAGTACCACAATACATCACCAATTTCTTTGGCGATTTCCAACTTCTTTTCATCTGTAAAAACAGAATCGTTATCACGCAACACTTTCTTAACCTTATCAGAAACTTCACCAGCTTCACCTGTCAATCCCAATGTAGGATAAATGATAGGGTTAGGATAAATAGCAGTCTCTAGCGCTAACTGCTGATACTCATCTAATGTTAAATTCTTATTTTCCATTTTAATATTTAAAGTTTAAAATTCATGTTTCTTGCAAACCTTATCACAAGATGTTTCGCAATCTTTTTTGTAGCACCATCCATTGCCTAAGATGTCTTCGCGTCCCATCCAAAGACAGTTACCACAACATTTTTCTTCTTTTTCCATATTACTGATGTTTTATCACTTCCAAATATTTCATCTTTGCGAATCGATACGAGTGATACATTGCACAAAGATTTTTCACTTTAGAAGTGAAGCACTGAATGCAGCCTGTATAATCATTAAATCCTAAGATGATATACTTATCTTCAATATACCCTGCTACGTATGCGCCAATATCCTTTCCTTTATAAAGAACAGGCTCTCCACGATATGCATTAAAAAATTCTTTATTTGTCATATGCTATTTGAATTTAATGATAAAAAACTCAGTATCAAGCCACTTGTCGGGGCATAAGCCTTTCTTTGGCTTGCCGATGGTAATACTCTCAATTTCCTTCTCAATTCGTGGACTATCCTTGCGGTAGCCATTAATGAAGAGAACGTGAGTGTATTGTTTTAACACAATTCTCTGCGCGCCAATATATTTTTTAAGTAAATCCGTTCGCCCTGCCAAAGCCAAGGCAAGATGTCGCACATCAACGATATTGCTATTGTTTTGAAGTAATCGTGCTACCCAATACGGCTTTATCTCCCGATACTCTTCATCCTTTTTTCCGTCAGCAATCATTTCAAACCATCGCTTGCTGACGGTGAGGGTCAATACTTTCTTTTTCATCCTTACACCTCCTCCCAGTCGGTTGCCAGAATATATTCTGTAGGTATAGCTGTAACACCTAAAGAGAGCATATTAGACATACACGTTCTGTATGATATTGTTTGAGGGAAACAGCCGCCTCCGCATATCGCAAATATGTATTCGCTATTTTTACGTCTAACATTCTTTCCTTCCTTCATTCTTCTCAGTGCCTCCGAGAAGTCAAATAATTGTTTGCTCATATCTACTTGTATTTATATCTGTATCTTACATTTTGGAGAATGTAATACACATCATTAAACATATTACCTAACATACGTGATACACTACTATAACGGCTGCATAAGTCTTCTGCTCCAACAGAAGACTTCATAGTTATCTGTGCAGCTATCATTCTAAGCTCAGTATCATTGCTTACCATTACACTCTCAACTTCTTCTTAAATGTTGCAAGAATATATATTGAGCCACAGCAATGTGTTGTAGAAGCCGTTAAAAGTGCAGCAGGTGGCATGATGTTCCATTGCACTAACTCCCAACCTTCATAGCCTTCTTGGTTGAATCTACCAGATAGAACCTTGGCAATCTCATCGGCTTTATCAATAACTATTGAAGTTACCATGTATTCCCATTCATACTTTTCCATATTTTTTCTTTTTACTTGTTAAACTTATCGCCTTGGTGATGCGGTGGTCTCCTGCGTTCTTTCCTATACTTTTCATTCCGCAATAGTAGCCCCATCGCCAAAGCCAATACTTGCTACCATAAAATCTTTTATAGTAGTTCATTATCTTCTTTGCTAGTCTAATCTTTATTTCTCACCTCCTTCATAAATGCTATATAAACAATATGTATAATATCCCAAGAACAAGCCAAACAAAAAACATCTTGTCACTTCATAAACTGATGGATTAAGGATTGTTCCAACGAGAAAATATCCCATCATCATGCAGGAAAAGACTATAATGAGTATCCTATATGTTCTTTTCTTCATCATTTTTCTCACCTTCCTTTCTGTCGAACTTGTTTCCACAAATACAATCATACTTACATACGGCAACAAGATTTAAATCAAACTCATCTTCTCCTTTAATAGAAGCTTTGAATCCACAACCTTCATAGCCAACCTCATAGATTACTGAGTAATCCTTTGTTAAAAGGTCATGTTCCCATACCTCCACACCATTCTTGTCTTTCAGTCCTGTGAACTGGCAGACGGTAGAAGGGTCAACCTGATAAGTGAGATTTCTGTTTAACTTGCTTTCTTTCTGACGATTCTCAATAATGTATGTATTACCATTCTCCTCGTAGAAATATCCGCAAACCCATCCTTTTCCGTCAAGACGTTTAGCCTTGAACTTGATATTTTCTACTTTCATAAGCTACTTATATAAAATTGTTACTCTTCTACTTTTATCAACCATCAATATAGCATCCTTGGCTTTATCAATCGAAGAAAACAAATACTCTGGGCAAAGGTTATATGCGCCATAGTCCCAATAATGGATAAGTCCAAAGAGCAATGAATGTCTCTTATCTACACGATAAGCAAGGATTGGGTTATCCTGAGAATCGTAATGTATGCCTTTAACAGCCTTGCTTTTACGATACATATCTACTATTCTATAGGTTGCCATAACTATTTTGCTTTAACGTTATACACTCCATCAATGACCTCCACTTCATAACAATCGGGACAATAGTGTTTGCCATCTATCATTTCCCAATCAGAGTAGTCACCAATATCAACTTCTTTGTTACTGAATAGTGCAGAGCAAGTATCTGTACCTCCAAATACTTCTCCGCATCTATCGCAAACAATCTGATACATTGTAATCGATCTATACATATTAAGTTCTACTTGTTAATCATTCCGAGTAAGTTCTTGTCCGATGAGCTTTTTGATACTGCCTTTGGGAAGTTCTATAAAGTCAGAATTTCTATCTTTTTCGTCATAGAATGTTGCTTTCCATATACAGCCATAACCTCTATCAGGCTTTTCCTCGTAGAGGTATTCCTCTCCATTCTTATCTGTCGCTACCCATGCCATAACTATTCCTCCTCTTTAATACCAAATGGAGTGCCGTCTGCGAAGGTATTGTCTGTATAGCTATTTTTTGAAGCCAGCAGGATAGAGCTATCATCCTTATCTGCCAAGCCTACATAGTAGTCATCAACATAAACGATATTGAAATAACCTTCTTTACACTTTATCCACCCAAACGGCTGATGCTTTAACATTTCTTGCCAGCACTCTTCTGCGTCCTTAAATGGGCGGTACTTTGGCTCTGGTTTGATTCGGTAATCCACGTTTACCCAATATTCAAGTTCCTTCATTTCCGTCCAATCATTGAACTCAAACCAACCATCTTTTGTTACTCCGTTGTTGTCTGCGGTTGGTTTTCTTCTTGTTTCTATCGTTTTGCCTTCTGCAAAAGCTTGCAAGATAGGATAAAATTCTTTAGCTTGATTTCTGTCCATAATCAATCCTCCAATTTTATATTATGTTCATCTGCGAAATAATCTTCTGCCTCTTCGCAAAAGTGACTTTCGCAAATTGGTTCTGGGTATGCTCTGCTAGCATAAAACTCACGGTAGCATAATTCACAGATGTCATTTCCATAATTATTTCTTAACTCTTCTCTAGTCATTACTTACCTTTTAATTTGTTAATTAAAGCATCAGCGCAACCAATAGCAAGTTTTGCAGCGAAAGGTGCATTAAACTTCCCTTCTGCATTAAGCAGGGAAGGAAATACTTCTTTTGCAATCTCATATCTGCGTTGTTCCCAATCTATTGTTTTCATATTCTCTTATTAACTAAAGTTATAAACAAACACGAATGGGTTACTTGCCCATGTGCCTTTTCCTGAAAGTTTGTCGATGAGTTGAGCAAATGGCTCTCTTGGAGTACTATAGGTTGCAGATTTTTCTGTTATACTATAGAAATGCGCCTTGTTTATTTTGCTCTCGAAATCTACGATACCTTCTGCAAGGCAGTCTTCTTCGCTGATGTCTTGCAATCGCTCTATTCTCACATCCTTGATATGAATATGATACGGCATAAGGTCTGCTTTAACAAACATTTTGTTGTTGCAACCTTTCTCGTATCTAATACACTCTAATGGCATCCCATGAATGCCACAAAGACGATAGAATTCATCATTGTTTACAAGGTCTATGTATCTTTGCGCAATAGCTACCTTTTCTCCAACCTTGTATGGTGAATGTTCCAAGGCGTAACCAAGCATTTCTTTCAGTTCTTCACCATCTGATTTATAAAGTCTGTCTTTACAAGATTCCTTCCAATCAGCAATAGATTCTTTTGTCCATCCTTCGTACGTGTTCAAACGCTCGAAAAGCATTGTAGGATTCAAAATACGCCTTGTCTGAGTCTTTCTTCCCTCAAATACCGCCTTTGTCAGACCATACTTGTCATTAAACATGATTTTCTTCATATTCTCTTATTTTTACCCTCTCCCTATTGCAGGAGAGGGTGGTTGATTACTTAGATGGCTCAGTATATGATACTGGCTCCCATACATCGTAAGCTGTCAGTAAAGCAGGAGCGATAACTGATGGAGCGAAGATGATTGAAGCTACAACATCTGGAGCATTCAACTCGTAGTTAACACCTTCTACTTTGTTTTCCTTACTAGCCCATCCATAAGGCTTTGCTGTAATCGTAGAGCCATCTTTCTTTTTAAAAGTCTTCTCGCTAGAGCAAGAAGCGAACAAACTTGCAACGATTAATGTTGCCAAAATAATCTTTTTCATATTACTTATATTCAATCCCATAAGGGTGGTTAGTTACTCATTAACTTCAACAAACTTTCCGTTTATAAGTTTATACCAAGTATCAGCCTTGATATCCTCTCCATCAACGTACTCAGTCTTAACACATACTGGAACATCACGTTTCTTTTCATCGCTCCATTTCCATTCTGCCAGCGTTATCCATGAGCCTATCTTTGCTTTGGCTTTGGAATTGTTTCCTGCACACATAATAACAGAATCTTCTCCAGTGCTATCAATCTTAGCATAGTCACCGCTACTGCCAATCTTAGCAGAGTCACCGCTACTGCC
>OIXX01000053.1_pt1 | contig 91539 bp, 70 predicted proteins | sample 1588161 | NCBI WGS metagenome assembly OIXX01 (sample SAMN03283274) | human gut metagenome | biome: human-associated habitat; material: feces | host: Homo sapiens | place: Peru | collected 2012 | reverse complement strand
TTCAAGCTCTTTACTGCAATTGAGATTGCCATTGAGATTGCTTGCGGATTTTAGGATGAATAAGACTTTTGTCTGCAAATAATCGATTTAAAAAGTAGGAAAATGAGAATCCTGATAGAAGAATATCAATACAATGTATCTGATGTGCACGATGTATTATACGGCATCGATGCTATGGAGAACGTAGAGGGCAAGGTGTCCATCCATTATGTAGGGTATTATTATAATGCCCTATTAGGAGCCTGCGTGTTTATTCTTCCTAAAGTATTGCTGCGCGATGTGGATGGCAAGGAACTTGCTTTTGGTAAGTACCAGCCATACGATATTATCAACCCTGAAGGTCAGGAAAAACTGACAAAAGAGGAGCGTGATTTCCTCTATGGTTTTGCTGTATGGATATATAGAGCCATCGTTGTATATAAGAACGACAAGAGCAACGACTCGACTATTGTTTATCAGAAGATGATTAATCAGGTGGGTGGTAGCAGCAAGCGGAAGAGCAACACATTCCTTGATATTCTTCTGTCGCTGATCCAGTTTAATAAGGACAATAAGAGTTTCTTCTTCTTCGTGCTGAAGAACCTCCATTCAGGCTTGAACAAGATAAACTGGACCCGCACTATCAGTACTACTTCTGCTATCATCCAGGGAGGGGATGCCATCTATTTAAACCCTGTCAACAAGAAACGCAAGATTAATTTCGATGAAGAGCTGCTTGTTATCTTCTTTTCGATTCTCAACTATATAGGTGATACATACGGATTTCCTAAAGAAATTAACTGTAATTTTGACCTGATAAAGGGCAAACAGTTTGAGAAATATAGAAACGGATATGGCAAAGTACGCTTGAATCAGATAAAGTATAAGTATTTTTCTGACAAGGCGTTGCAGCTTTGGAAGCTGTGCTATGCTTTCTTCGACAAGTCGCATCAGATATATGTAAATACCAGTCAGAAAGAGTATCTGCTTGTCAAGAGTTTTCATATCGTGTTTGAGGCAATTATTGATGCCTTGGTGGGCGATAATCCGCTGCCTGACGGAATGGACAAGAAACAGAAAGACGGTAAGATTGTGGACCACCTCTTTACGGCGAAGAGCTTGATTAATGACGAATCAAGCAATACTTATTATATCGGTGACAGCAAGTATTATAAGATGGGCAACGAACTCGGGAAGGAGTCCATTTATAAGCAATACACCTATGCGAGAAACGTGATACAGTGGAATCTGGATATCTTCAACAGCGGCAGAAAGCCTGAATCCGGTATAAAGCTTCGGGATGATGAAACAGAAGGATATAACATCATTCCTAACTTCTTCATCTCGGCAACAATGGATGAAAAGTATCGCTATGCCATAGATGGTATCAAGGAAACTGACAGAAAGAACAACAGATACATGTCTAAGCAGTTTCAGAATCGGTTATTCGACCGTGATACGCTGCTCTTGTTCCATTACGATGTAAACTTCCTGTTTGTTCTCTCGCTCTATGCAAGAAATAATAGGGGAGAACAGCAGCAATGGAAGGAGAATATCAGGGCTAAATTCTGTTCAGAGATAAGAAACTGGCTCCAGCAGGATTTCTGCTTCTATGCCATGCGTCCGTTTCCGTCTGTGAATGCAAAAGAATATGTAGAAACACACTTCAGGCAGGTTCTAGGTAAGGTGTATACCCCATTTGAGGAAGAAAATATCTTCTCTCTTGCTCTCGATAAAAAAGACGAAAAAAATAATGTAGCATTGCTTGCAGAGCTGAGGAAGAATTTTACTGTAAAGGAGTGCAGTCTGGGTACCGACCCGCATGAAGTCTTGCCTAAAGAAGGTGTTTATGAGCATGTTAAGGATGTTATCCCTCAAAAGGGACAGGTATATAAGGTCGAGAACGTATTTGTATTAGCTGTCGATAGGGATGCTTATGACGATTATGAGCATAATAGGCTTTCTATGGAAATCCCTCTGGACATCAATAAAGGTATGTTCAAGATAGATTCTATCGACTATTTTATGTTTATAGTAGAAAATGCATCTGAAGGATATTATCGGGTGACAAATTCCAGACTTAGAATAAAGGATGATAAACTGATCTTAGCCTTGTCGCTAACAGATTATCAGAGCTTTGAGTTCGGTTTCAAGGACGTTGCTGAGTGTGATACGAAAACTATCGTTTCATTGCGTGATTTGCTTAACGTAAGATAAGGTAGGATATGTTTCTGTCGCAATTCATATCACTACGAAGCTTTTGCCCTTACAGGGCGCAAGGCTGATTGCGCTTATAACCAGGGTCTTACCCTGGGCTAGGAGCTTCTGCCCCTTCAGGGCGTGTGGGGGCAAGGTATCTAAAGTACCGCTGCACAGACCTTGCGGAACCAGTCGAGTTTCTTGCCGCTCATTTCTGCTATGGATAAGTTCTCTTTGTTCACATCTTCTGGCTCAAATTCATAATAAGAATCTTCGGTAGGGAGATAATCCTCTGGAAGATCTTCTATGGAGTGGGCCTGGAAGTTGTGATGATTGCCTTCTTCATCAATATCGACTGTATATACAATGTCGTCTAATGGCGAACTTAATACGTTACGCAATGTTTGCTTTTTATTCGTGTACTTTTGTATATTATCGTAATCGGTTCTGATGAACATCCAGCGGTTGGCAGTATCGTCTTGGTCTATCCAATAGAAGAGATAGTTGTCACCTTTGTTGGTTACGTAGTGTGACAACAATGGTCCATCGAAATATATCAGATCGGCCACCTTCTTGAATTTATCGAAATTGCGCTTCTTGATGCAAATACCTTTTATTGTTTTCATAATTTTCCCTCCTCTAGTTTAAATGTTTTGGATAAGTCACATGATGGGAATTCAAACAAGTTATAATGCCCGTTACAAGCAGGTGTAGTGATGTTGCCATCGTTGTTAGTCACAATTCCTGAAGAAATACTATCACCTATAGCTTTGTATATGTTTCTCATATTTTTTGCAAGTAAGTGATAGAACTTGATGGCTTTGTCCTTTTCCGTAAAGCAAGACAGAGCATATCCACCAACATCAACTTTTCTTTGGCCATTCATAATAGCACGTTGAGGCTTCATGATGTAGTTGGGTAAGTAGCTTTTGGACATATCTGTACTGAAAACGAATCTGAATCCTTTCAAATCGTTTGGCTTTACAACTTCGGGCATCTTTAGTCCTTGTTGTATCAATGCGTCTTTTTCTGCTTGATACTTATATATTCCCATCTTTTTATGTTTTAAATCTGCTTGCAAAAATAAGAAATATTTCTCTTTTATGCAAGTTTTTGGGCTTTTTCTTTTGTGTTTCAAATGAAAAAGATTAATTTTGCCAATTATTGGTGTCAATTGATATAAGAATAGTTTCTTTTAATAGAATTAAATAGTATGAGTATATTGGACAAAATACATTTCAGCATATAAAGGAGCTATCATAGAGGGTAAAATAGAAGTAGCTAAGAATATGCTGATTCATATACATACACAGAACTTATATCCAACAACTCATCGCCCACCAGCTGATATCCGTTTGCACAACAGGTGTTGGGCGAGCGCATAACAGCTGATATGCAAGCGCACAACAGCTGTTGTGCGGCCGAAGATATAGGCTTCTCCGGCTTATAACATTAATTCTTCCGGCAACAAGTAAAGGTTACTCCGAAGACTGTTTACGTAAAACCGATGCAACAACGATAGTACTTACAAGGCACGATGATAGTACTTACAAGGTACGATGATAGTACTTATAAGCAATAACGATAGTACTTACAGGGCGTAAAGCGGCTTGTCTTTGACCCAAAGAACAAACAATGAAAAATGCCGTACAGGACACTATCGGTCATCATGAATGAAATCTGATTTCCCTAGGCATCGTAAGTAAGTCACTTACGGGTCGTAAGTAAGTTACTTCTTCAGAAAAAGACGTGAAAATCCGTGAGAAATCGTGAGAAATCGTGAGAAACCGTGAATGGCGGATTCTGAATGTTGTATCTTTGCATTGTGATGATTCCCACGAGTCTGACTTCCTGCCACTGAGGCTAAGAGAGAAGGGAATTCTGTAATGTCCCTCTGAAATTCTTGTAACCTCTTCTAAATATCTTTGAATATCTCCGAAATTCTTTTAGAATTTTGAAGATTTCTACAAGATTTTTAGGGAATATGCAAGACGGGGTTAGCCGATGGCTTACTTTTATGCAAGTTTTTGGGGAATTTCTTTTGTGGTTTCATGAGAAAAGATTAATTTTGCATCGAATGGTGTGATTAGATTAGAAAAAAGATGTCTTAATAAATAAAGCGTATGCCAGATAAAATGACCATAGAGCAGCGCCACCATAATATGGCGGCAATCAGAGACAAGGATACCAAACCGGAGATTCTTGTCAGGAAGTTCCTGTGGGCTAGGGGATTCAGGTATCGGCTCAATCATCCACGGTTGCCGGGAAAACCGGATATTGTGCTGAGGAAGTATCGCACTTATATTCTGGTGATTGAAAGCTTTTGCCCTTACAGGGCGCAAGGCTGATTGCTCTTATACCCAGGGTGTTACCCTGGGCTAGGTGCTTCTTCCCTTTCAGGGCGTGTGGGGGCTAGGATTCTAAAATATTTAAATGCGGCTTAGTACCCTCTCTGCTTCTCGTAAATGAAATCATCGGCGATGTAGCCATTGCTCATGAGATACAGGCCGGTGCGCTTATCGTGGAGTTGGGCACAGGTCTTGCTGCGATAGAAAAGATCAAGAGCCAGGGCTGGAGATATTTCCAGGCGCTGTGATAACTCGTATGCTACGCCACCTATCTGATAGCTGAGAATCATTTCTTGAATCTCTGGTGTCTTGGTATTGATCTGTTTATATTTTTTCTGTTCCATTGTATATTAAGTATTTATTGATGAGACCTTGATTGAGCAGGCAAATCTGATTATTTGGCTTATGAAATATTAATTGCTGTAGAGCTGATTCTGTATCGTAAAAGCCTGTCATGTATAGGTTTACGGTATCGATTACTCGGTCGTTAGCGATACCTCCTTCTACATAATCGTAATATCTGGCTGGGTTTTCGCCCCGTCTGTTGCCCACAATGAAGTCTAGCCAGTCTTTATCGTATGCGGTAAATATCTTGCAGCGAGCTTCTGCGAGAATAGCATCCCTATCCAGAGTGTAGATATTGAGTAGGGGTTGTGCTGCTCTTTTTTCGGCTATGGTTTTAGCCCATTTGATTGCCTGATCCTTTAAATCGGTTACATAGAAGCCTTGACCAAAGTCTAACCTTGGTCTTCCAACATGATTAAGTGGAGCTTCTATAATTTCTGTAGCTCCATGATAAACTGTTATTTTCATCAGTTTTTCTTCTCCCAATTAGTTAGACACTCAATGACATCTTCTATAAGATACTCTCGACTTTCGGTGTGGAGCGTATCGTAGTGGGGGAGAATGAACTTGTTGATTAAATCAACCTTTCTCATTCTTTCGTATATTTCAATATATGGTACCCCGAGCTTTCTTGCTGCTCCCTCAACGCATGAAGCAGCGAATGCGAGCTTGATTTCTTCTAGGGGTAATTGTATTCTGTTGTTTTCTTGTTTCATATTTTCGTCCTTTCCTCTTAATTCCTGCAAAGATAATGCAAAAATAAGCAATATTTCTCTTTTATGCAAGTTTTTGGGGGATTTCTTTTGTGGTTTCAAAGGAAAAATGTAAATTTGCAACAAAATGTAGAACGTTTTAATATAAAGGTTATGGCAGCAACGTTTTTAAATAGTACACAAGTACACCTCTTGCAAATGTTTCAAGTAGATGATTCTCAGAAAGGTTTGGAAGAATTGAAGGAATTGTTATATTCTTATTATTCAGAGAAAATGGATGAATCTCTGAATGAACTTTGGGATTCGGGCATGCTTGACCAGAAAAGACTTGATGAAATCAATAATATGGATTTACATAAATTGGAAATGTCATGAATATGCTGCTGCAGAATATGTTATTAGAACCATTTTGAATAGCAAATTTACATAGATGATAACTCCTTTTTATAACTTCAATCTGATAGAGGCTGATAAGGATGATAATAAATTCGTAGATTGTGCAATCGCAGCGCATGCCAAATGTATTGTTACCAATGACCATTATTATGATGTGTTGAAAACGATACCTTTCCCAAAAGTTGATGTTGTAAGGCTTGTTGATTTTTTGAAATATCAATAATAGGTGGTCATTAAATATTCCACTCAAATTTATATGGATAATTTGATGTCTTTGTGGCATCGCCTTTCTTAGCTTCTGCCCCTTCAGGGCGTGAGGGGCAAGGTATCTAAAGTACTGTTGCGCAGACTTTGCGGAAGCAGTCGAGTTTCTTACCGCTCATTTCTGCTATGGATAAGTTCTCTTTGTTCACATCTTCTGGCTCAAATTCATAATTAATGGGCATTTATGTCGCAGACATTATCAAGCTGCTATTATCTTTTTTTTAGTCAAGAATTAGAGAATTAGAGAACTTTTTTAGTTAATTTCTTGGAAGTTACGAAAGAAAAGTGTATCTTTGCAGCGAGAACATAAAATCGCAAAGATATGGCAAGATACATCAACCCATTCTCAGACTGGTCGTTCAAACGAATCTTCGGCCAGGAGTACAGCAAAGACTTGCTGATTGAGTTCTTGAACCAGTTGCTCCTGGGAGAGCAGCATATCACGGATGTGAAGTTTAAGGACAAGGAGATGTTGCCAGAAACAAAAGACCAGAGAGGTATCATCTACGACGTCTTTTGCGAAACTGACACAGGTGAGCACATTATCGTTGAAATGCAAAACAGGAGCCAGACCTATTTCATCGACCGGTCTCTCTACTATGCATCGAAGACGATAGTAGACCAAGGCATAAAAGGACAATGGGATTATCATCTCACACCCGTTTATGTTATCTGTTTCATGAACTTTGATGTAGATGAAAATACACCCAAGAAGTTCAGAACAGACGTTGTGCTGGCAGACAAGGATAGCGGAGAGGTTTACTCTAACAAAATCCGCTTCATCTATTTGGTAATGCCTCTTTTCAAGAAGAAAGAGGAAGAGTGTACTACGTTCTTAGATTGTTGGATTTATAATTTGAAGCATATGGAAACTTTGGAACAAATGCCTTTTGAGGCTCAGCATAAGATATTCAAGAGACTGGCAGAAATAGCCGACTCCAAGACTCTGACCAAAGAGGAACAGGAGAAATACGATAACAGCATGATGGTCATGTGGGACAATTATGCGGTATATAAGCATGCTGAGGAGAAAGGAATGAAAAAAGGTATAGAGAAAGGTATAGAGAAAGGTATAGAAAAAGGAGAAAAAAAGAGAAATAAAGAGATTGCTTTGAACCTATTGACATACAATACTCCAATAGATGTCATTGCAAAATCCACCGGCTTATCTATCGAAGAGATCAAGAATTTGGAACAATATAATAAACAAAGCTTTCGCAAGTGATTCAAGTACGAGCTTTTGAGCCTTTAGCCCGTACCTGAACCACATATGGAAGTTGTGTAGGTGATTATCAAATATTCCACTCATTTATATGGGTATTTTATGGCATCGTCTTTCTTTGGTTTTGCACCGATGGATGCAAGATTTCATAGAAATGCATCTTATCTGCTTCCAAAAATAAGCAATATTCTTGTAACTTCCAAATATTTAGCTGTTTTTGGGGCTTCTTCTTTTGTGTTTTCATAAGAAAAACGTAAATTTGCAATAAATGTAGAACGTTATAATGTAAAGGTTATGGCAGCAACGGTATTAAACCGTACACAAGTACACCTCTTGCAAATAATAAATAAAGCGTATGCCGGATAAAATGACCATAGAACAGCGCCACAATAACATGGCGGCAATCAAGGGCAAGGATACCAAACCGGAGATTCTTGTCAGGAAGTTCCTATGGGCTAGGGGATTCAGGTATCGGCTCAATCATCCACGGTTGCCGGGAAAACCGGATATTGTGCTCAGAAAGTATCGTACCTGCATTCTGGTGAATGGATGTTTCTGGCATGGACATGAAGGATGCAAGTACTATGTGGTGCCGAAATCGAATACCCAGTTCTGGCAGGATAAAATCAGGAGGAACCGGGAGAGGGACCATGAGGTGCTGCATCGGTTGGCAGAAATGGGATGGCATACCATCGTCATCTGGGAATGCGAGCTGAAACCGGCTGTCAGGGAGAAAACGCTGGAGTCGCTTGCCTTTACGCTGAACCATATCTTCCTGGAAGATCATCATATCAGGAGATATGAATTGCCGGAAGAAAAACCGGCCATGGTGGCGGAGCCGGATCCAAGGCATCGTGATTAGTCCCCTCTCTGCTTTTGCTTCGATAGTATAAAAAATCCCCTGATGGATTCTCTGAAGAGAAGCATCAGGGGATAGGCGTTTTACTTTATTAATCTTTTACTTTATAGCCTTACCTGTCTGGCTATAGCCGTCCAGCTGCTTGGCATTGGTGATTGCCTTGCGCGAACAGTAGTTGAAATCTACCTTCTTGTCACCATTGCTAGACTTCCAGCGAATGGTGAGCTTCACAGTCTTGCCATTGGTGTCTGGCAGGGCATCGTTGAGGTTGAAGGCTACCAGGGCATCGCCTACACGGTACTTGGCATCACCATTCTGATTGTGACGAAGCTCTACCTCGTATGGATTCTCTGGATTCACACCGGTGAGAAGGTTGATGATGTGTGGCTTCTGACCGCCCCAGAGAGCACGGAAGCGGAGAGTGAGATAACCATCCTCGGCTACTGTTACCCAATCGCGAACGATATCTACCTCATCATTGCCATACTTCGCATCGTTCTCTGCCGGAGTAGAGAGATAAGGTGCTGGCTTCTTGGTGAGAATGCTGTCAATCCAGTTGACATGCACTACCTGAGAATACTTGTCGCTCTTCTCATCGGTAGCTGTATAGTTAACGAGTGCTCTAACCTCCTTGCCATCAAAGACTGGAGTCTTGAGGTTCTTGGCGAGCAATGTGGTGTTGTCATCCAACTGTAGGTAGCAGGCATCTGCATTCTGCTTGACAGTTACTAGGGCATTAGGCAAAACCTGATCCCAGTTGGTATCATCATCAGTGTCACACGACTGGAAGGTGAATGCTGACATCAGCAGGGCTACTGCGAGCCCGATTTTCTTGAAATTGATCTTTCTCATAACTTTTTCTTTTTAAATCTTTCTGTCTATAAAATGCCCGAAGATGCGAAATCTTGCTTCTGATTTGGCAAAAGAAAGTTAAATGTAATTTTGAGATTCCCATTTATTTTGTAGTGTCTTCAATTTACACTACCTTTGCAGAAAGTTGTTGCGCCCTGACTGGGGATGCAGCGAATAGCTTAATAGAAATAGGTAGATGAATAAGGTTATCAAGAAGTTTTTCAGATCACTTATGTATATAGTAGGCATCGGAGCTATGACACTGGTGCCCGATGCCTGGCTGTGGCATATCGGAGTGGGAGAGTGGCCTCTGCCGCTAGCCATCCTCTGGTGGATTCCCTCTCTGCTCATCATCCTGGCTGAGGTGGGACTGCAGTTGGGCAAGTTTCATCGCACATCGGTGAGAGTGCTTTTCTCTCTCATCCTTTTCTCTGTGATGCCGAAGGTGGTATTCATCCTCTTCGAATTCCTCATGCCTTGGTTCTTCGCCATCCTGCCTGCCCTGGCTGTGATGGGATGGTTCCTCTATGGATTCGTAGAGGGATGGAAGCGACTGGAGGTGAAATACGTGACTTATTCTTCTGCCGATCTGCCTCCTTACTTTGATGGCTATAAGATTCTGCATTTCACGGATCTGCATCTCGGTACCTTTCCGAAGGGTGCCGACTTCGTGAAGAAGGTGGTGGAAAGAGCCAATGCCGAGGGGGTGGAGATGATGCTCTTTACCGGCGACCTGGTGAACAATGCTGCCGATGAGGTGGAACCTTATGTGGAAGATCTGAAGAAGCTGCATGCTCCTGATGGTATCTTCTCGGTTTGGGGCAATCACGATTACTGCGAATATAATACCAACCACAGTCTGAGTGCCTTGAGAAAGAACCGCCGGCTCCTCTTCCAGTTGCAGAATGAGATGGGATGGCATCAGCTGATGAACGAGCATTTTATGGTATCGCACGGTATGGCTTCGATAGAAATCATCGGTGTGGAGAATGCCGGACAGCCTCCGTTTACCAATCGCAGTAACCTGAAGAAGGCGATGAAGGGAGTGGCGAAGGATGCTTTCAAGATAGTGCTTACCCATGATCCGCACCATTGGAGAAGGGAAGTACAGAAGACCGGAGCTCATCTGACTCTGGCGGGACATACTCATGCCGGACAGTTGAAGATTGGTAACTTCACTCCTGCCCACATAGCTTTCAAGGAGTGGGGTGGAGAATACTGGCTGGGCAAGCAGCTGCTCTATGTTTCTGCCGGATTGGGCGGATCATTCCCTTTCCGACTGGGGGCCTGGCCTGAGATGACGGTCATCACCCTGAAGCGTGATTTGGGTTAGAAAACAGACTGGTAGTCAGGCATCTTACAGTTCCCGAAAAATAGGATAAAAATGTTAATTTACTGGTGCAAACTGTTAAGTTTTGGTTAAAAAATCGATATTTATTCATTTAGATGAAAAATTATCGCTTAAAAATTTGGTAACTCAAAAATTAATCGTATCTTTGCATCAGTTTTCGCATATATTTGGGCAAATGGGGGGTGTCGAGAGACTGTACTCCATTTGTTTTTTTGCCCAAAAAGCGAAATCTCGCTTTTTCCGCTCATTTTTATAATAAGAAATAAGCAAGGTATTCGCCAAGAATACTCATCATAAAGTTCAAAGTTTAAAGTTCAAAGTAAAATGAAGATTCCCGTAGAAGAACAATATAAATTCGTGAAACTTACTCTCCCGGATGGAAGCAAGGCTGAAGGAATGTCGGTGTTGCTGCATGCTTGTTGTGCACCCTGTTCATCGGCTATCGTAGAGTGTATGCTTCGCAATGGCATGAAGCCAACCGTGTATTTCAGCAACAGCAATATCTATCCGCAGCAGGAGTTCGATATCCGCAAACACGAACTGATGAGATTCCTGGAGGCGCAGCAGGTGCCCTATGTTGAGGATGAGTACGACCATGAGGAGTGGCTGGCTACCATCAGGGGATTGGAGAAGGAACCGGAGCGGGGAAGCCGCTGCTCGGTGTGTTTCCAATATCGTCTGACCCATGCAGCCAAATATGCCCAGGAACATGGATTCCATCTGCTTACCACCACGCTGGCTTCATCGAGATGGAAGAACATCAAGCAGATAGATGCCGCAGGACATATTGCGGTAAAAGGATGCCCGGATGTAGAGTGGTGGGATATGAACTGGAGAAAGGGTGGTTTGCAGAACCGCCGAGGAGAATTGCTGAGACAGAATGAATTCTATAACCAGCTATATTGCGGTTGTGAATTCAGCATGAGATAAGATTAAAAAAGGCTGCTTCCCGCTTCGGGAAACAGCCTTTTATCGTATTTATGAAAGACCTGTAATCTCACCATTAACCACATCGATGCGCTCAGCCTGTGGGCTCTTTGGCAAACCTGGCATACGCATGATAGGACCCGCGATGACTACGATCATCTCGGCACCCATATTCACGGTGATGTCGCGAACGTGGAGTTCGAAACCTTCTGTAGGACCGTATGCCTTGGCATCAGTAGAGAAGCTATACTGGGTCTTGGCGATACAGATAGGGAACTTCTCGGCACCCAACTTCTTGATTTCCTCGATCATAGACTTGGCAGAATCGCTCAAGGTTACGCTGCCGGCACCATAGAGGTTGAAGGCAACATCCTCGATCTTCTTCTCTACAGGCTCATCGTCATCGTAAGTGAAGTAGAGAGGAGCAGATGGATGCTCATCAATGGTCTTCACAACGAGCTCAGCCAATTCCATTGCACCCTTGCCACCTTCGGCGAAGGCATTGTTGACAGCGAATCCGCAGCCCATCTCCTCGCAGTGCTTGCGCAATACCTCGATTTCCTCATCGGTATCAGTAGCAAACTTATTGAAGGCGATGACTACAGTCTGACCAAAGCTCTGCAGGTTCTTCACATGCTTGTCGAGGTTCCAATAGCCAGCTTCCATACCAGCTACGTTTGGCTTCTTGATGTCTTCCTGAGCTACGCCACCATGCATCTTCAATGCCTGGAGAGTAACGACGAGAACAGTAAGGTCTGGCTGCAAACCAGTCTTGCGGCACTTGATGTTGTAAAACTTCTCTGCGCCGAGATCAGCACCGAATCCAGCCTCTGTGATGGCATAGTCGCCATATTCGAGAGCTGCTGCTGTAGCCATCACAGAGTTACAGCCATGAGCGATGTTGGCAAAAGGACCGCAGTGAACGAAAGCAGGAGTTCCCTCTGTGGTCTGAACCAGGTTTGGCTTCAGGGCATCGAGGAGGAGGGCAACAATACTGCCACCTACACCCATATCCTTGACGGTGAATGGCTTGTCATCCTCTGTGATACCCAGGAGAATATTGTCGATGCGACGACGGAGGTCGTCAACACTTGTTGCGAAACACATAATAGCCATAATCTCTGAAGCTGGAGTGATATCGAATCCTGCCTCTGTCTCGATACCATTCTTGTCACCGATACCGGTGATGATGCGGCGGAGACCACGGTCATTCACATCCATCACGCGGCGCCAGAGAATCTTCTTGAGCTTGAAGCCTTCAGTTTCGTGCTGGAAACGGTAGTTATCGAGCAGGGCAGCAATCATGTTGTTAGCCTCTGTGATAGCGTGGAAGTCGCCAGTGAAGTGAAGATTGATCTTATCCATAGGCAATACCTGGGCATAACCGCCGCCGGCAGCACCACCCTTCATGCCGAAGCAAGGTCCGAGAGATGGTTCACGCAGGGCAACGACAGCCTTCTTGCCAATCTTCTGCATACCGAGGGCGAGACCTACAGATACGGTGGTCTTGCCATTGCCTGCCTTGGTAGGGCTGATAGCAGTGACGAGGATGAGATGATGTTTTTTAAACTTGTTGGTGTCGATTTTGTCCGTAGTAATCTTAGCGATGTAACGGCCGTAGTTCTCTACTTGGTCTTCATGGATTCCAAGTTCAGCTGCAACCTCATTGATGGGGCGCAATTTTACTGATTTAGCTATTTCAATATCTGTCAACATAAAAAATGTATTTGTATTTTGCTGCAAAGGTACGCAAAAGTATTCACATAATGGCATATCAATGTATAAAAAAACAAAAAGTGAGGGAGAAGGAGTTTATTATATACTAAAAAAGGAGTTTAATATATACGAAAAAAGAGGCAGATTCACATCTACCTCTTTTTTGCAATCTAACTAACTTTCTATTCTCCAATAGAAATACTACATTTTAAACTATATGTGTTAATTATCCACAGTCAGCCTGTGGCTGACCAAACCTATGAACTATCTTTTTATTTTCTAACGTAGAGCTTAAAGCCCTTGACGCTGCCCGGTGCCCCCTGCTCGGCACGTGGCAGATACTCGAAGGCTGAAATGGTAACCTCCTTACCCATATCCACGATTCCCAGATGTGGGAAGTTGGCGCCCTTCTCGGTCTGCCAGTAGGTACTTTCCTGAAGGTCGAACATCTTGTCGAGAGTAGAGTTACCCTTCTCGCTATCTGCGTAGTAAGCCACCCAGTTGTTGCGGTCAATGCGGTTGCCCTGTGCATCCTGGAGATAAACCTCGGCGATGGCAATCTGGCTGTCACCACTCTGACTGCTCTCTGCCTGGATGGCGAAGTAGCGACCGGTTACAGGCTTGTCGAGCTTGATGGTCTGCCAGCCGTTGCCAGCCTTCAACTCGCCTTTCAATACTGGAGTCTCTGAATTGAGATCCATGCGATGACCTGGCTCATTGTGCTTGTTGCTCTTTTCGAGATTCAGTTTGTCGAGCTCCGGATGATCCTGGCAGAAAGCGATAGGAGCCACGGTAGAACCAGGCTTTCCTGCTTCGCCCTTAGGACCTACAACATCGAGAACAATCACCTCGTTCTTGCCCTTCTTCAACCAGCAGCCTGGAAGATATAAGGTCTGTTGAGGACCAATCTGCCAGAAACGGCCGAGGGCATGACCATTTACATAAACCTGACCCTTGCCGAATGCCTCCATATTAATAAAGGTGTCGCCCACCTTCTTCAGGTTGAAGTAGCCGCGATAGTAACCCGCCTTGGTCTGGAGACCACGCATCTTGTTGGTTGGCATGGCGAGTGCATTCACAGCTGTCTGGTAATCATCAGCGATGCTGCTGTTGTTCCATCGGGTAGGGGTGAGGGCAAGTTCGCAATCCTCTTTCTGAGTAGTGAGGGTTACGTTGCCGATGATACCCTTGTAGTCTTTGATGGCACGACCGAAGTTGATTCTTCCCATACCTTCTACCACGATGGTGAGCTGTGCCCCCTGTGGCATGGCTGGCAATTCGAGTGATTTCTCATTCTTCACACGGTCTATCTTGCCTACATATATTCCGTTTACATATACCTGGGCAAAGTCGTGGAACTCGCCGGTCAGGGTTGATGTACTTTCGATGGCTGGAACCTGGGTTTCATAAACCATGGTACCCCATCCCATGTCCATATCTTCGAAACTCAGAGGAGCCTGGGTTTCCTTCTCTTTTCCGATACCATAGCTCAATGGCTTGTATTCGGTAAACTTGAACTCTGGCACCTTGATGATCTGCATCGGAGTCTTAGGCACGGCTGGCAACTTCTTGCCGTCGTTGTATTTTGCCATCATCTTCTGGAGTTCATAGAACTTTGGAGTAGCCAATCCCCATTCATTGATAGGGGCATCATAATCGTAGCTGGTTACGTCTGGCTGGAAACCAGGAGAGTTGGCACCTGCCCAATGGCCGAAGCTGGTTCCGCCGTGGGTCATATAGAGAGAGAAGCTGATGCCTTTGCTCAGCATCTCGTCCATTCCTTCTACCATATCCTTGGCAGGACGGGTCTCATGGCGTGCTCCCCACTTGTCGAACCAGCCGCTCCAGAACTCAGAGCACATCTTAGGAGCATTCGGACGAACCTCACCGAGACGCTTAAACTGCTGGTCGATGTTGGCACCTGTACCGAAGTTCATGGTCCAGGTCAGGTCATCGAGACCATTGTTCAGAAAGTTGGATGACCAGTCGCACTGGAAGAGGCTCACCTTATCAAATCCGCTTTTGCGGACGATGTCGCGGATGGCACTTACGTATGGCTTGTCTTTACCGTAAGAACCATATTCGTTTTCTACCTGAACCATGATGATAGGACCACCATTTTGGATGGTGAGTGGAGCCAGCTGCTTGCCCACTTCCTTCTCGAAGATTTCTACTCGCTGCATGAAGTAAGGATCCTGCTCACGCAGACGGATATCCTTCTTCTTGAGGAGCCACCAAGGCAGACCGCCCATTTCCCATTCTGCACAAACGTATGGACCCGGGCGAACGATGACATACATGCCGTTCTTCTGGGCGAGGCGGCAGAAAGCTGCCACATCGTTGTTGCCTGTGAAGTCGAACTTGCCTTCCTCCTGCTCATGGATATTCCAGAACACATAGAGGCAGACGGTATTCATGCCAAGAGCCTTGCACATCTTGATGCGATGCTCCCAGTAGGCACGAGGAATACGAGGGTAGTGCAACTCGGCAGCCTTAACCACGAAAGGTTTGCCATTGAGAAGAAATGTCTTGTCGCCGGTAGTGAAGGTGCCACCTTTCTGTGCCGCCATCATCTGAGCTGGTGCCAGTGCCAATAGTGAGGCAAAGGCTAATGTCTTGATTGAAGTTGTTACTGTCATTATACTTATTTTTTGTATTCTCGATAAAACATTTGCAAAGATAACGGAAAATCCCCTTTATGAAGGGTAAAAATCGTTCAATAAAGGGGATTTTTCGTTAAAAAGGCACTGTTTCTATCATTTTTGCATAAAAGTCGTAATACTTCGTGGAGCCAACTGGGTGGTTCCATCGCAAATTCCAACAGGCGCTAAACTCTCGGCAGAGATGTCGCTGGTACGATACATCTGCCAGCTTTTCTGCTCCTGATTATCGAGTTGGAAGTTGACAGGCTTCACATCCTCAGAATAGTTGATTGCCACAATAACCCATTTGCCATCTGCATTCTGATAGGCAGAACACATTACACCGTAAGGGTCGTTGTAGCCTTCCTCTATCTGCTTTCCATCGGCAGAAGTGGTAGCGATATCGTAGCGCTGGGCACCAGGACGGATAAAGCGGGAATAGTTGCCGAGTGCCCACATCAGCTTGGAATCTACAGCCCAGCCGCTCTTCCAGCCATCTTTGCTGTAGATGCGGATGAGACCATCGCGATAGTCACCGCCTGCAGAACGCCACCAGCTCCAGCTCTCGGCATTGGCATATACCAGGTCATGATGGATGACACGAGCCACATAGAGGGCTGTCTTCATCGAGAAGTCGTAAGGAGTTCCGCCGCCAATCTCTTCATCGTTGCCCATGATGCAGAGTTCTGTTTGCCAGAACTTGATGTTCTTCTGCTTACACGCTTCCCTAATCTTCATTCTGATTTCTCTCATGTATGGGATAGGGGTATTGGTCCAGTAGCTGTGAGCACCGATGAGAGGGAGGAGTCGCTTCACGTTGCCCAGGTAGGTCTGCGTACTGTCTTTGGTGAAGAAGGAGTTGATTTCGTAGCCTCGCTGCCAGTCAGCCATGTGGGTGCCAAGCATGCAGCGATAGTCGCTCGACTCATTGATGAGAATCTCGGTGTTGAGCTTGTTTTTTACCAATGCTTTGCTTACCTCCTTTGCCACCTTGGCAAACTCGCGGTTGGTAGCTGGGGTTCCTTCCTGCTTCGGTCCTGTCCAGTTCCAATGTCCATCCGGCTCGTTGATAGGGCTGATGTAGTTGATGTGGATGCCATCGTGCTCTTCGATGCCTTTGAGAGATGTGGCGATGAACTTTCCGAATTTGCCGTAGCAATCATTCTTCAGATTGATGGTGCCGCCGCGCCCTGTGTTGGTTGCGAGTCCGTTCTTGGTGTAGAATACGGGTGCAGAGTTGCAGAAGGCGAGGAAATAAGGCACGCCTCTCTGCTTGGCGAGCTTCAGAAACTTGCGCTGTCCTGCCTGTTTGCTCCAGTCGTAGGTGCCGTCAGCATTGAGAATGCATTGGGTTCTTGTGCCCGGCTGAATCTGCGAAGCCTCTCCCTGTTCCTCGCTTCCGGCTCCCAGATTGAATCGCCAGATAGACAAGCCGATGCCTTTAGGTTTGCCTTGCGCATCATTCTCTGTAGAGAAGAGCCAGTCTGCAATCTGTTCCTGCTGCTTCTCGGGCCATAGTCCGAGAAACTGCATACTCCAGGCATCGCTGGCACCGAAGTGCTGGATGTGCTGTTCCGGGCTTTGGGTAAGGATGGTATATCGGGTAGTTCCATCCTGTGCAGCCTGCATGTTGAGACAGGTAATGAGTAATGCTGATAACGCACTGTATTTTATATATTTATGTACCATAATAGAATTTTGTGTTTGATGAGCTATTCAAAAGGCATATGGATGCCCCTACTGTTATTTAATCACGAATTTCTTGCCGTTTTGGATATAGATGCCCTTGGCGAGTCCTTCTGTAGAATCTGCATGCTTGCGAACCAGTTTGCCCTCAATGCTGTAGATGTCATCGCTGCCTGCCTGATCTGCTTTGATATGACTAATGCCGGTGTTGATGGCCTCGTCGAAATCAATCACGATGGTAACAACACTCTTGGATGGGATGGCAATCAACTTATCCAGACTGAAATTACTCTTGATGTGCTTCAGGTTTTCTTTCGCAGATGTGCGGTAAACGTTGATATCCTTGGCAGCCTTCTGTCCCTCAATGTTGATGCGTACACTGTTTTGTGATGCCATCATGTTTACATATACCAAAACGATTCGTTTGCCATCTGGAGAAAGATAGGCAGATCCCAGAAGCTTATTGAGATCTTCTTCCTTATTGGTGATATGGTCGATACGCTCGTAACCAGGGCGGATGAAACGGCTGTAGTTGCCGAGTACCCAGAGGTTACTGTTGTCGGTGATGGTACCGCCGTTCTGGATATCACCATAGCTCTCGTTGGTGTTATCGCCATGGGCATTCATTCGCAAGAGATAGAAGCGGTTCTTCTGTCCCCATTTCTCTTGTGCGAAAGAGGTCCAGTAGCTCCATGATGCCATATTGCCGTAGGTGAGATCGCAGTGGATAAGCTTACCCATATAGAGCGAGATGTCCATATAGCTGGCTGCATCGTAACTGGAAGGGAAACCTGCTGAAGTGGATGGCTCCTTATCGAGCATGCTCCATTCGGTTTGATATACATCGAGATTGTATTCCTGAGCCTTGTTCCATACGTTCTGGCGGATGTCCTTCAGGTCGGCATTCGTGCCGAAGGTCCAGTAGCTATGACCAGCGATGGCTTTTTTCAGGTTTTTCAAGTCACCGATGTAGGTGCTACTGTTGCTGGTATTGAAGAATGCCTCTATCTGGTTGTTGGCTCTCTTCTCGGTTCCATCTTGATAGAGAGCCTTCCATTGGCATGCCTCCGGCAAGAGTATCTGGGCAGAGAGTCCCTGCTTGGTAATGCTCTTGTCCAACTCTCGTGCGAGCTTGGCGATGCACTCGTTGGTCCATGGTGAACCTTCCTGACCTTCTGTCCAGTCGTATTGTGGCTCGTTTACTGGGTCGATGAGGGTTATGTTGTAGCCTTCGTCGGTGAAGTGCTTGGTTGTGGTCGTGAGGAAATCAGCAAAGTCGGCATAGTGATTATCTGAGAGATTGCTCCCGTTCACACCCTTGTTGGCGTATGCCTTGCCGTTTTTGGTAAATTGTACTGGGGCTGAATTGGAGAAGAGCAGGAAATGATCGACTCCATATTTCTTGGCTTGCTGCATGAAGTACTGTTGACCTGCCGACTTGGTCCAGTCGTAATTGCCCTTGGCATCCAGAAAACAGTAGCCACGTCGGGTGATATCTTCGATACCGCTTTCACTGCCTTGTTCTGCAGAACCGGCACCCAAGTTAACGCGCCACATAGAGAGACCGATGCCTTCCGGATTGCCATCGGCATCCATTTCCTGACTGAAGAGCCATTTCGCCGACTTTTCCTTTTCAGTATTGCTGAAATATTTGCCTACGAAATCGGCTGTCCAACAGTCGCTTGAACCGAAGTCTGCTATGGTCTGGTAGCAGATATTGGGATTTACGGTGACCGTGTATGAAGATTGCGCATGTAAGTTGGCTGTCATCATCAAGGTAGCTGTGAGGCTGAAGATGGATGTTTTATTCATTTTTCTGAGGCTCATATATAATAAGGTATATAGTTTATGAATATTTTAATGAGCGAAAGGGGGCAGAACAAGATATTTGCCCTGCCCCCTTGATATTTTAGTTGTAACCTTCGTTCTGCTTGATGGTTCCGTTACTCATAGTGATTTCTGAGTTAGGGATGGCAAAGAGAAGGTCGCGAGGTGCCTGGAAGTTGATTCCTTCGTTGCTGTTTTCCTGCTGATTGGTGGTCTCGTATGGGTCGGTAGATTCCTCCATGTTATACTTCACGAAGGTACCGTTAGGACCGAATACGTGTTCCATCATCGTCTTTCCATCATCCATCTTCCAGCGGCGCAGGTCGTCGAGGCGGGTTCCCTCAAGTGACAGCTCCAAGCGGCGCTCTGTGCGGATGGCATCACGAAGGGCTGTGCCTGTGGCGGTAACTTCTGGAAGTTGAACACGCTGGCGTACCTTGTTGAGTGCCCACTGTGCCTCACTGTCGTGATTGAGAGCATTCTCAGTCTCTGCATACATCAGCAACACCTCTGCATAGCGGAGCAAGCGGATGTTCAGTGGATTGTGAGGTGCATCGTATGGACTAGGACGTCTATTCACTGGGATGAAGAGCTTCATGTTGCAACGGCCAGACTTATGCTTGCTGGCAGAAATAACGTATGGGTTGTCTTCATTCCAGGTTGGGTCGCCAGGAACATCTGTCTGTCCATCGTGAAGGATTGTATAGCGAAGTCGAATCTCATCTCCTGCATCCTCGAAAGCCTTTTCCAGGTTACTGGTAGGAAGACCCCATGACCAACCTGCGTCGTCACGTGAACCAACCAAGACTGAGTAGCGCTCACCCAGAGAATACTGTGTATCATCGCTGGTCTGAATCTCGAAGAGACTCTCCTTGCCATTGTTGTAGTCGATGTTCCAAACCTGGCTGAAGTCATCCATCAGTTCATATTCCGGTGTTCCGCTGGCATGAGAGCCACGGCAGGTGAGTTCCTGCAGGATAGGCTCAGCTTCTGCATACTTGCCCTGGTAGAGATATGCCTTTGCCAACATACCCTTGGCTGCACCGCTGGTAGCACGACCGATATCGCTGGTTGATAACTCTGCCTTCTTTGGAAGATCGGCGAGGGCATCCTTGAAGTCCTGCTCAATCTGAGCGTAGGTTTCAGCTGTGGTAGCTCGGGTGATACCCTGAACCTCTGAAGGCATCTTGAGTGACATTACCAGTGGCACACCGCCAAAGTTCTTCACCAGTTCGAAGTAGTAGAAACCGCGGAGGAACTTAGCCTCGGCAATCAGGCGCTTCTGATACTTCTCGTCGTTGAATTTCAGCTGTGCAATCTTTTCGATGGCAATGTTGCACTGGGTGATACCCTTGTAGCGATACTGCCAGAAGTTCTGTACGGCATTACCCAAGTCGATGGTGTTGCCGGTAAACATGGCTGCTACTCTATATTCACCCGGGTCCTGTGTGGTGTTACCCATCCAGCAATCATCGGTGGTGATGTTGCAGAGGTTGTAGAATTTGTAAATCTGCCACCAGTCATCGCATGCGATGAAGTTATAGCAACCGGTAATCTGCTTTTCGCACTCTTCCTCGGTAGTGAAGTAGTTCTCCATGTCTTGCTGACCGCGGATAGGCTCCTCAAGGAAGTCGGAGCAAGATGTCAAGCCCATGGTCAAGGCTGAAGCCAAGGTCAAACCTATGATATATCTTTTCATAATCTTGTTTCTTATTTTAATGATTACATATATTATAATAATGTATATTCCCTGCGATTAGAAGCTCATGTTCAAACCAAAGAGGAAGGTACGTGGGTTAGGATAACCTGTGTAGTCGATACCAGCCTCTGTAACACTGCTACCCATTGATGCTGCTTCTGGATCTGCACCAGAGTAGTTGGTGATGGTAAAGAGGTTCTGAGCTGAGAATGACAAACGCAAGTTCAGCTTGTTGTTGAACCACTGCTTAGGCAATGTGTAGCCAATCTGGAGCAACTTGCAGCGGAAGTAAGAACCATCCTCTACGAAGAAGTCGCTTACTCGCTTGTAGTTCATGTTGGAATCATTGACAGAGAGGCGAGGGAATTCTGCACCAGTGTTGTCGGTTCTCCAGGTCTTGTCGTAAGTGCCGGCATATACATTCTGACCATCGGTTCCTGCATAGCGACCGATGTTCTTGTTGAAGATGTCGTTGCCGATGGTTCCGTAGAAGTTGGCTACGAGGTCGAAGCCCTTGTATGCTGCATTCAGGTTCAAACCTACCATGAGGTCTGGGAATGGATTACCGATATGAGTCTTATCGTTGCTGTCGATGACGCCATCATTATTCAAATCCACGAAGCGGAGGTCACCTGGCTTGGCATTTGGCTGCAATGACTCGCCATGCTCGTTGGTGTATGACTTCACCTCTGTCTCGTTCTGGAAGATACCTGCTGTCTTGTAACCCCAGAACTGGCTGAGAGATTCACCCTCGGCATTGCGAACGATGTAGTCGCCGCTGAATCCACCTGTCCAGATGTAATCGCCATTCAATTTCACAGCCTTGTTCTTTACCTGAGAAAGGTTCAGACCTATGCCGTAGGTGAAGTCTTGGATCTGGTCGTTCCAGTTGATACCAAGTTCCCAACCTGTAGCCTTCATCTTACCTACGTTCTCCCACATCTGTCCGTTCCACATTGGGTAACCGAGGATGAGGAGGTTGTCTTTCTTCATCAGCATATCGTGAGATGTCTTCTCGAAGTAATCCGCTGTAATCTTCAGGCGGCTCTGGAGAAGAGCGAGGTCAAGACCCACGTTCCAGTCCTCCACGGTTTCCCACTTCAGGTTAGTGTTTCCGATACCGCTCACAGTAGAACCGATGATGCGGTTTGGAGTTCCACCGAATACATAGGTTGTTGTACCGATAGAGCTGAGATATGCCGAGTTGTCGATGTTCTGGTTACCAACCTTACCCCAACCAGCACGGATCTTGATGTCATCAAACATCTTCTGGTTCTTCATGAACTCCTCGCCGGTAAGGCGATAAGCTCCAGATACAGATGGGAAGGTAGCCCACTTGTTGTCCTTGGAGAACTTGGAAGAACCATCCACACGGATAGATGCTGTGAGGTAGTACTTCTCTGCATAGTTGTACATCACACGTCCCAGGTAAGATACCAGCGAAGTGAAGCTGTCGGTACCCGTAGCTGCTGGGTTCTTGGTTCCTGAGCTAGGGTAGCGCAGAGACTCATCATTATTTGGAATATTCTCTGAGTAAGCATTAGCCCAGTAGTCCTGGAAGCGCTCCATAGTGTAACCGCCCATCAAGTTGATGTTGTGTTTCTTGTTGAGGGTTGTCATGTAGTTCACGGTGTTGGTCCAGTTCCAGTCCACCCAGTTCTCCATCTTTCTGGTAGCATTGTTGTTCTGGTTTTGCTCCAGGTTGTCGATGAAGAAGTTTACGTTGAACGAATCAGTTCTGCGGAAGCGGGCGTTCAAGCCGAATGCTGATTTGATGGTCAGTCCCTTGATAGGGGTGAGACTTACGTATGGAGTTGCGAGCAATCCATATTCGCTGGCACCAGAGTCCATACGAGCCATTGTTGCTACAGGGTTCCACTCCTGGTTGTTGTGAGAACGCTCATAGTTGCTGTATGGATTGCTGGTCCATTCACTCTCAGCACGCATTACTGGAGTTGTTGGATCCATCGCCATGATGGCACTCATCAGATTTGGTGTGTCATCCCACTGCTCGTAGCGAGGAGTGAAGTCAACACCTGCCTTGACCATCTTATTGAAATTGTATTCGGTAGAGAAGCGTGCAGAGAGTTTCTGCCACTGACCTACCTTGTACTGAGAGTCCTGCTTGTAGTAACCGATGCTTCCAGAGTAAATCATCTTGTCGTTACCGCCAGAGAATGAAAGGTCGTAGTTCTGCTGTACAGCTACATCGTTGATGCATTCTTTCCACCAATCGGTATAGGTATCAGCACTTCCCTTGAAAGGAGAAACGTTGCCATCGTTGGTATAACGGGTATCGTAAACTTTTTTGTACTCCTGCGAGTCTGCCATATTCTGCTTCTTCAGCGTCTGGAGACCTACGGTGGCTGTTACATTGAATTTGGCATCTCCCTTCTTGCCTTTCTTGGTGGTGATCAAGATCACACCATTCGAAGCACGGGTACCATAGATGGCTGATGCAGAGGCATCCTTCAATACCTGCATGCTCTCGATGTCGTTCTGGTTGAGGAAGTTGATGTTGGTACCTACAGGCATACCATCTACAACGTAGAGAGGGTCTGAACCATTCACGGTGGTGACACCACGGATGATGACACGAGGTGAAGCACCAGGACCACCGGCACCACTGATCTGTACACCGTTTACCTGCCCCTGGAGGGCATTCATTACGTTACCGGTAGAGAGCTTTTCCAGCTTATCGCCCTTGATAGCTGAGATGGAACTGGTGAGGTCGCCCTTCTTTACCTGACCGTAACCGATGACTACCACCTCGTTCAAGTCGTTGGCATCGTCCTTCAATACGAAGTTGATCTGTGAACGGTTGCCGATTTTCTCTTCCTGGTTTGCCATACCTACGTATGAGATAACGAGGGTAGCGTTCTTGTCGACATCGATGGTATAATGACCATCCAGGTCGGTAACAGCACCTTTGCTGCTACCTTTCACCTTGATGTATGCTCCAATAACTGGTTCGTTGTTGCTGTCCACGACAGTACCCGTCACTTTCACGCTCTGAGCGTTCATATTGAGGGCAAAACTGGTTGCCATGGCTGCTATGATATATTTCTTGTTCATATTACTATGTTTCTAATATTCTAGATGACTGTTCTTTCACACGTGTTATTCTATTTGATAGGGATGATGCGAGAACGCAAGAGAGCGTAGTCGAACTCGAAGAGATACTTTCCTGTAGCAGGAACCTTTACCTTCTTCATGTTGTCACCGCCGTTGAGCTTGTTGGCCTCGTTCTCATCCGAACCGTCGAAGCGCCAGAATGGCTCTGGCCACCAACCCCACCAGTGAGTCTGGCTGATGGTGAATTCAATTTCGTCACCTGACTTGAGGTTCATTTCGCGATAGAGGCGATATGGGTTGTTCTCGTCTTGATTCAGGATGAATGCACCTGCGTTCTGATTGGTTGTCCATTCGCCGCCTCCCTCTGGCAAGTAGCCCTTACCTGCCAGACAAATCTGTGCAGGCTGTGCGCCAGAACCGTCGTTGAAGTCAACCGTGGTAGAACCATTGAGGGTCATCTTCTTGGTTGTAGGAGTATATTCCTCTACCTTGTATTCACCTGTGATGATGTTGAAGTTGATTTCGTAGTAACCCACCTTTTCCAAGATGATAGGCTTTGCATCGCTAGCCTTGCGGGTGAGCAAACCTGTCTTCTCGTCAACACCGAAGCAGAGAGGAACGAAATCGGTTTTCTGTGGTATGAAGCGTATGCCTGTGCCTGGCTTCTGGTTGTAGTAGCGGGCACGATACTGGAATTCGCCTACGTGATCAATCAGCATTGGCACACCGTAAACATCACTTGTCAGTTCTGCTGGTGAGTTGACGTCTGCAAGATACATCTTCTCAAAGTCAACCAAGTCGCTGACGATAATGATGCTCTTCTGCTCGGTCATGTTGTCCATACCGTCATATACCTTGATGCTCATCTCGTAATCGGCATCATCTGATGGGAATGTATATTCCTCGCTGTATTCGTATTCAGTACCAGAGAGTGTTACCTCGTCGTGCTTGTTGATGCCAGGAATATCAATGACCAACTTCTTCAACGACTTGTTGTCGGATACGGCAACATTGAGCAGGAGTGTTGGGTCTTCCTTCATCACGTTCACCTTATTAGATGGTGCAACTGTAAATACCGGGAAGGTGAAGTCGCCGTCACCCTTGATGGTGATACTGGCTGTTGATATTTTTCCCACCACGTCTTCAACGGTCACCTCCAATGGAAAGCTGGAGTTGTCGGTCCAGTCGTCTGCAGGAGTATAAGCATAGTCGAGATTATACTCATGGAGCAGGGAATCTTTGTAGATGTCGAGCAGATTGATGGTCTTGTCAAGGAGCATTCCCTCGTTCTTGAGTCGGATAGACTTGATACCGTCGGCATCGCTGATCTTACCTGTGATGTTAAAGGTACGTCCTGGTTCTGCATGAATCAGGTCTGATGTTAATGAAATCGTTGGATTCTGACCATCCACTGTAGGATAATCATCATCGCTACTGCATGCCTGGAATGTGAATCCACCCAAAGCAATCGCAGCCCATAGAAGGGCATTCTTTAGATTAAATGGTTGATGTGCCATAAGACATTCTTTTTGGTTTTATATTTTATTATTTTGTTTATTATGCGTTGGTAGAGTAACTTTGCGTTAGTTGAGCAACTTTCGTATTGTTTATTCGGCTGCAAATGTACGGCGATTATTAAGAATTGATGGAGAAAAAACATTCAAATAGGGGGTATAAATCGTGCACAGAAAGATTTGTGCCGCTGTTTTTGATGTTTTTTAGCTTGTTTCTTGCCTGATTTTAGGAGCTTTTTGTTAATTTTGCAGCAAATTGAAAATTAAAAACCATATAGCTTTGATGAATATGATAGAAATAAAAAAGACACTTTTTGCGGTCTTCATCTGTTTGATGGGGCATATTGTTGCCTTGGCTCAGAAGTATCAAGTCAGACCATTGGATTTGGAGCAGGGCTTATCGTGCAATTATGTTGTAAGCATAGCGCAAGATAAATATGGCTTTCTTTGGTTTGCTACCGAAGAAGGCTTGAATCGGTTTGATGGTAATAGCTTCTTTACCTATTACAAGCAAAGAGACAGAAAGGGCATATCCAGCAGTGAGTTGAACTGTGTGATTGATGATGCCAAGAAACCTGTTGTCTGGATTGGAACCAAGAATGATGGTCTCAATTCCTTCAATTATCAAACAGAAGAATGGCATAGCTACAAGCATGACGGCAAGAATCCTTCCAGCATTGCAACGAATGATATTACGCATATCACACCCTCTGCCAATGGTAAGCTCTGGATTACCACCTATTGGAAAGGTGTAGAACTGTTTGATCCCGAAACCGGCAGGTTTGTGCATTTTGATAAGGATAGAGTGCAAGGTTTGCCTGATAATCAATTGTGGTGTGTGCTCGATTTGGGAAATGGCAATCTTTTGGTGGGACATGTCAAGAGTGGATTATCCATCATAGATACCCAACATCTAACTGCCCGGAATTTTAGGCACAACGCCCAAAACATCTACTCTATTTCGGGTAATGAGGTGATTTGTCTGTATCGCGACAAAAAAGGAACGATATGGATCGGTACTAATATGGGTATAGATATTTACGACCCACTTAGCCAGCGATTTCTGCATGTGGCGGATCAAATCATCAAGAATCATCGTATTTTTGATTTCTGTGAATTGCCGAATGGTAATATGCTTGTAGCAACCGAGCAGATGGGTATAGCTGTATTGGATGTTGCCAACAAATCATTTACTGCAAGTACTCAGATTCCATGTTCTTTCATCAGCGAGGGGTTGGAAGAATTTAATCTTACGGGTAATAGTGTGCGATGCCTGTTGCTAGATAAATATAATAATGTATGGGCAGGATTTTATGGTAGTGGTATCAATTTTCTGACTCAATCTGTTGCGCCATTCAGTACCATCCGGGCTGGTGTTCCTGATCAGCTGGAACGACTTACGGAGAAATCTGTGATGGGATTGGCTTTTGATAAGAAAGGGCAGCTATGGGTAGGTACAGATGGAAAAGGATTGAATGTTTTCTCGCCAGAAAGAAAACGATTGGCTACCTATGAACATGAAGGTGGCAGTATCGTGACAGCTGCAACTCGGGATAGTTATGGTAATTTGTTATTTGGATCTTTCTATCAGGGGGCTACTGTAAAGATGGCAGGTGGAGGATTCCGCAAGGTTTTGCCAAATGCGCATGAAGATGTCAGATGTTTCTATGAAGATGACAAGCAGCAGATGTGGATAGGTACTTCTCATGGTATCTATGTGGTTGATATCAAGCGGATGAAGGTGGTAAATAATTATCATCTTGGCAATGATATGGTACGTGCCATCTGTATGGATGCCCGGCATAGAGTCTGGGTGGGCTATTTCGACATTGGCATTGAGGTGTTTTCTCCTCAAATGAAGCGGATCAAGTCGTTTAATTCAACTAAGGGTGAAAAGGAATATATTCCTTCCAATGCAGTGAATCATCTGATGTGCGATTCCCAAGGGCGTATTTGGGCAGCTACCAACGAGGGAGCCATCTGCTTTGATGTAAAGCATCAGGATAGACACGTGATTTATGACCAGAGACAGGGAATGAGCAATATCCATGTGCGTGCCATTATAGAAGATGAGATGCATAACATCTGGATGAGCACCAATCGTGGTATCAGTTGTTTAAAGTCAGGACAAGCTGGTAGGTTTATCAATTTTAATGAGAAAGATAATGTAGTTAAGGCTAATTTCAACGATGGCAGTGTGGCTCGTTCCGAACAGGGGATTATCTATTTTGGTTCGGCTCAGGGATTATGCAGTTTCCTGCCGAGACGAGTCTTGTCTGTCAACCGGGCTCCTAAGACGATTATTACTTCGTTGCGGCTGATCCGTGGAATAGAGCAGCCTGATAGTGTCATCAATCTTGCCATGCGCAACCATATCTCGTTGGCGTATGATGAGAACTCCTTTTCGGTAAATTTTACCGTGCAGAACTTTGCCATGGAGAATTATGTGGAGTATAGCTATAAACTCTCAGGTTTGCAGGATGATTGGATAACAGCTCAGAATGGAACGATTACTTTACGCGATATTCCACCAGGAACCTATCAGTTGCAGGTACGAACTCGCTTGCATAACCAGCCATGGTCTTCTGAAATTGCCGAGTTTACCATCACCGTTCGGCCTCCGTTCTGGCTTTCATGGTGGGCTAAGTTGTGCTATACCTTATTCGTTTTGGCGATAGTGTATCTGGCTTTGAGAACATATCAGCGTCATCTCCGCCTGAAATTCCAGTTGAAAGCAGAAAAGGTGAACCATGAGAAGGAACAGAAACTCAACGAGGAGCGCCTGCGCTTCTTTACTAATATCACTCATGAACTCCGCACTCCGCTTACGCTGATTCTCGGTCCGCTTGACGACATCTCGCATTCGTCGGATATTACGAAGGCTGTGAAGCATAAGCTTGCGGTGATACATCAGAGTGCGGTGAGATTGAACGAACTGATTACTCAGATATTGGAATTCAGAAAGACGGAGACCGACAACCGTCGGCTTTGTGTAGTGAAGGCAAACGTAGTGGATGCCGTGCATGAGGTTTCTTTGAAGTACGAGGAACTGGCGCGGAAGCCTGACGTAGCCATCAGGTTTGTGGCTCCTGAGAATCCAATCTTGATGTATATCGACAAGGAGGTCATCGCCATTATCTTGGATAATCTGGTATCGAATGCCATCAAATATACCGATCAGGGTAATATTGATATCAGTGTGGAGCGTCGTCGCAGCGGGGAACGTCATCTGGTGGATATCACGGTGAGTGATACGGGCCATGGCATCTCAGCAAAGGCATTGCCGCATATCTTCGATCGCTATTATCAGGAGAATGGAACCCATCAGGCTTCCGGCACAGGCATCGGTCTCTCGCTGGTCAAGAAGTTGGTGACCCTGCATCATGGTGAGGTGAAGGCAGAAAGCAATCTGGAGCAGGGTACCAGTTTCATCGTCACCCTGGATGAGAATGAGATTTATCCTGAAGCCTTGCGAGGTGATGAGAATGCTTCAGCTAAATCGCAGGGTAATGATGCTGCATCTGATGTCCTCAATTCAGAGGAAGCCGTGCTCAGTGTGGAGAATGGCAAGCTGTTGCTCCTCGTGGTAGAGGACAATAGGGAGATTCTCGACTATGTGGCAGAATCGTTTATTGATGAGTTTGATGTGTTGAAGGCTGGTGATGGACGTGAAGGATTGGCATTGGCATTGGATAAGGTGCCTGACGTGATCATTTCAGATGTTATGATGCCGAATATGGATGGCAATGCCATGTGCAGAGCCTTAAAGAAAGATGTGCGCACCAGTCATATTCCTATCATTCTTCTTACGGCGAAGGATTCTTTCGAAGCCAAGGAGAAGGGATATGATTCGGGAGCCGATTCGTATATCACCAAACCTTTTACGCATAAGCTCTTGCGTAGCCGAATCCTTAACCTCTTGCAGTATCGCCGACGCGACAAGATGCTGATACAGGAATCGAAGGAAACCAATTTGGCACAGAAGAAAGAGCAGTTGAGGGAAGCGCTCAATAAGGTAGATCAGGAATTCTTTGACAAGTTGAATAAGCTGATCGAAGAGAATATCAGTGGTGATGTGGATGTTAACCTGATAGCCAGTAACTTGGCGGTAAGTACCAGTACGCTCTATCGCAAGATGAAGGCGCTAACGGGTATATCTACCAATGAATATATCCGCAAGTATAAGATGCAGTATGCCGAGCATTTGCTTCTGGAGGGCAAGTATAGCATCAGTGAAATCTCCTTTATGGTAGGTATGAACAGCGTGGCTTATTTCCGCCGGTGTTTTAAGGCTGAATATGGGGAGATACCTTCTGAATATCTCAAGAAATTGCAGCAAATGTAATATTGGTGTGGCACAAACATCATGTTTTGCGCTGGTTGGATACCCAATAATTAGGATTTTAAGAGAAAGAGAAGAAAATCTTTGGGTTTTCTTCTCTTTTCTCGTTTTAATATCGTATCTTTGCACTCGAAATCAAATTGTAACAGGAATGATTAAGTCAATGACGATAAATACAGGCTATCAGACCAAGAAAGATAATGCTGGTGGGAATGGACTCATCGGTAACAACAACGTACAGACACCTTGCGGACGAGGTGTATAAAAACCCGGGCACAAACGTGTTCGGGCTTTTTTATCCCCACAATATATAAAAGGTGGATTTTTCCTATATATAATAAGGTGGAATTTGCCTATATATAATAAGGTGGAAATTGACTGGTTTAGAAGAATGACAGTGTGTACAATTATATATATTTATTAACTTATAAAATAAAGGATAAACGAAAATGATGAAAACAGAATGGAGAGGTTTCAAGGGAAACCTGTGGCAGAGTGAAGTGAATCTTCGTGACTTCGTTCAGAACAACTACACTAGCTACGACGGCGATGAGTCGTTCCTGGCAGAACCTACTCAGGCTACCAACACCCTTTGGGGAATGTTGAAGGAACTCCAGAAAGAGGAGCGTGCCAAGGGTGGTGTGCTCGATATGGAGACCGAGGTGGTTTCTGGATTGACAGCTTACGGTGCTGCCTATATTGGCGAGGGTACTAAGGAGTTGGAGAAGGTAGTTGGTCTGCAGACCGATAAGCCTTTGAAGCGTGCCTTCATGCCTTACGGTGGTATCAAGATGGCAGAGCAGGCTTGTACTACATACGGCTACCAGCCATCAGAGAAGTTGCACGAGATTTTCCACAAGTATTGCAAAACTCATAATGACGGCGTGTTTGATGCTTATACCCCTGAGATGAAACTCGTGCGCCATAACCACATCCTCACTGGTCTGCCTGATACATACGGTCGTGGCCGTATCGTAGGTGACTACCGTCGTGTGGCTCTTTATGGTATCGATTTCCTCATCAAGGAGAAGCAGAACGACCTCGCTAACATGGGTGACCGTGAGATGATCGATGAGGTAATCCGTCTTCGTGAAGAGGTGTCTATGCAGATCAAGGCGCTCAAGGGATTGAAGGAGATGGCTCAGTTGTATGGCTATGATATCAGCCAGCCTGCTAAGAACGCTCGCGAGGCTGTACAGTGGTTGTACTTCGGTTACCTAGGAGCTGTGAAGACTCAGAATGGTGCTGCGATGTCTGTAGGTCGTATCTCTACCTTCCTCGATATTTATATCCAGCGCGACTTGAACGAGGGTACTCTTACCGAGGATGAGGCTCAGGAGCTCATCGACCACTTGGTTATGAAGTTCCGTATGGTGAAGTTCGCCCGTATCCCTTCTTACAACGAGCTCTTCACTGGTGACCCAGTTTGGGCTACTCTCGAGGTAGGTGGTATGGGTCAGGATGGCCGCTCAATGGTTACCAAGAACGACTTCCGTTTCCTCCACACATTGGAGAACATGGGTCCTTCACCAGAGCCAAACTTGACTGTACTCTATAGCTCTCGCTTGCCTAAGGCATTCAAGCACTACGCTTCTCTCATCTCTGTCAAGACAAGCTCTATCCAGTATGAGAATGACGATGTAATGCGCCCAGTTTGGGGTGACGACTATAGCATCTGCTGCTGTGTATCTGCTACACAGACAGGTAAGGAAATGCAGTTCTTCGGTGCACGTGCCAACTTAGCTAAGTGCTTGACCTACGCTGTATCTGGCGGTGTTGATTCAAAGACACGCGAGCAGTGCGGTCCTAAGTATCGCGCCGTTGAGGGTGATGTATTGACATACGAGGAGTTCATGCCACGTTTCATGGATATGATGGACTGGTTGGCTGGCGTTTATGTGAAGACATTGAACCTCATCCACTACATGCACGATAAGTACTTCTACGAGGCTGCAGAGTTGGCGCTCATCGATACTGATGTTCGTCGTACTTTCGCTACAGGTATCGCTGGTTTCAGTCACGTAGTTGATTCTATCTCAGCTATCAAGTATGCCAAGGTAAACATCGTCCGTGATGAGACCGGTTTCCCTCTCAGCTTCAAGACCGAGGGTGACTTCCCACGTTACGGTAACGATGATGAGCGCGCTGATGAGATTGCAGTATGGTTGCTCAAGACCTTCATGAACATGATCAAGAAGCATCATACATACCGCAATTCTGAGCCTACTACATCTATCTTGACTATCACATCAAATGTAGTATATGGTAAGTTCACCAGCAACATGCCTGATGGTCGTCCAGCCGGTGCTCCTTTGGCTCCAGGTGCCAACCCATCTTACGGTGCAGAGAAGAACGGTCTTTTGGCTTCATTGAACTCAGTAGCTAAGTTGCCATACGAGTATGCTCTTGATGGTATCTCTAATACTCAGACCATCAGCCCAGGTGCTCTCGGTCACAACGATGAGGAGCGTGCCCAGACATTGGTAGGTGTATTGGATGGTTACTTCAACCAGGGTTCTCACCACTTGAACGTGAACGTATTCGGTATCGACAAGCTCAAGGATGCGATGGAGCACCCAGAGAAGGAAGAATACCAGAACTTCACCATCCGTGTAAGTGGTTACGCAGTTAAGTTCATCGACTTGACACGCGAGCAGCAGCTCGACGTAATCGCTCGTCAGGCTCACGAGAGACTCTAATCAATTAGAAGAATAAATATTGCCCGCTAGATTTTCTTTCCGAGGATATTTAGCGGGCATTTTTAGCTTATTTAACTGCAAAATAGAGTAAGATATTGATTATTTTACTAATTTTGCGGTATGAAATTGAATATAGACCAAAAAACAACTCTTTGGAGTGAAGGAGGAAAATTTTGCTTGGATTTAGCCAAACTGATATTTGGTGGTATTATCTTGGCAAGTATCATGAAAAAAGATATCGATACAGGGAAACTTTTAGTTTTTGGTGCTCTAATAACAATGTTTCTAGCTGTATGTGGATTCTTTTTAATATTAATGTCTAAAGATAAAAAAAAGAAAGGAAAATAAATATGGAACTATTAGTATTTATGGGTTTTTTTGCTTTGCTTGCTGGTGCTTTTACTCTATGGGCATATATTGATTATCGTAAAATGCAGGTTTAAGTGGGCTTCTTGTTTTTAATTATTTCTAAAAAGATAAAATAATATGGGTGTATTTCTTTTTTTAGGTGTTATAGCCTTATTTATGAGTCTTTTTGCATTGTGGGGAGTATATGATCTTCGAAAGAATGCATAAGGGTTTTGTTCACAGTATAGAGAGCTTTGGTTCAGTAGATGGACCAGGCATCCGATTTTTGATCTTTCTGCAAGGTTGTCCCATGCGCTGCCAGTTCTGCCACAACCCGGATTCCTGGAAGACGGGAGTGGGAGAGGAATGGACTGCTGATGACCTTCTGGACAAGGCTGAGCGATTCAAGAGTTATTGGGGAGACAAGGGCGGTATTACCGTGAGCGGTGGAGAAGCCCTGATGCAGATAGACTTTCTCATCGAACTGTTTGAGAAAGCCCATCAGCGTGGCATCAATACCTGTCTTGATACCTCGGCGCAACCATTTAAGAAAGAAGGAGAATTCTTTGAAAAATTCGAGCGTCTGATGGCTGTTACAGATACGGTCCTTCTGGATATCAAGCATATCAATGATGAAGAGCATCGTAAGTTGACGCTTCATAGCAATAAGAACATACTCGATTGTGCCCGCTATCTCAGCGATATACACAAGCCTGTATGGATTCGCCACGTCCTCATTTCGGGCATTACCGATGAGGATGAATACCTGGAAGAGTTGAGAGACTTCCTCTCTACGCTCAGCAATATCCAGCGCATAGATGTATTGCCTTATCATACGATGGGCATCTACAAATATGAGAAGCTGGGAATCCCTTATCCGCTAGATGGCGTAGAATCTCCTGGCAGAGAACGTGTGGCTCATGCCGAATCTATATTGCAGAAAGCATTATAGATCCGGCAGAGCGTATTTTTTATGATATGCAGTAGGGGCAATTATATTCTGAAGATTGCCTTATCATCATTATTCTTATTATGCAATGCTACCATAGTTGGGCTTGCCTTGGGGGTAGGCTCAACTATGTTTTCTTTATGGGTTTCTACAGAGCTGACCAGCTGTGCCTTGATAATAGGCTTGCAGATATAGTCGTTCACCCCCATCTCATAGCAGTCGTCGATGTTGTCCTTGTTGTTGAGCAGGGAAACCACAATGATTGCCATCTCCGATTTGTCGTAAGAAGCTCTGACGTGCTTGATGACGTCCCAGCCGTTTACCTGGGGCATCATCAGGTCGAGCAGGATGATGTTGGGCTGGAAGCTATCTACCAGTTCAATAGTTTTAGCTCCACCGTCCGCTTTCTGAATTTCAACGTCTAAGCCTTTCAGCATATCAGCAACTAATTCAATATTCTCGTGAATATCATCTACTACTAATACTTTACATTTACTGTTCATTTCTCGCAATTCGTTGCGACAATCCTAAGCCTTTACCTTATGGATTCCGTAGATATCACACACGAAACCCTTATCGGTGAGAATCTTATTCATGTCTAGGTTATTAAATATTTTATGGTTGGTACCGATGACTACGATTTCATACTTTTGATCGAGCACGGAAGGGTTGTCGGTAATCTTGATTTCATATTCTTCTTTTACTTCTTCTGCGTCCACCAGTGGGTCGTAGAGGGTGGTTCTGTATCCTGTACCCAGAAGATTGATATACAGGTCGGCTACTTTGGTGTTACGGATGTCATCACTGTTTGGCTTGAACGAGAAGCCCAGGATGAGAACGTTGGTCTCTGCCGGAACGAAGTTTCTTGCCTCGCTGGCACTCTTGATCTTTCCTGTCATCCATATTGCCATCTGCTCATTCACCTCGCGAGCCGTAGAGAGGAGGGATGGAACCACATCCACCTCCTGTGCCTTGTTGATGAGATAGTAAGGATCCACAGCGATGCAGTGACCGCCCACCAGTCCCGGGGTAGCAGGCACGAAGTTCCATTTGGTACTTGCGGCAGCCGTAACGTCCTGGATGCTGATGCCCATCTTGTCGTATATCTTCTGCATTTCATTGAAGAAGGCTATCTGAACGTCGCGCTGACAGTTTTCCATCAGCTTGCTAGCCTCTGCTACCTTGATGCTCTTTGCCTTGAAGGTTCCGTGGGTCAGCACAGATGAGTAGAGCGAATCGATGATCTCGGCAGCTTCGGGGGTAGAACCGCTGGTTACCTTCACGATGTTCTCGATGGTGTGTACGGTATCGCCCGGATTGATGCGTTCCGGAGAGAAGCCTACATAGAAATCCTGGTTGAGCTTCAAGCCGGATGTTGCCTCCAGCAGTGGAGCGCATACTTCCTCGGTGAGCCCGGGATATACAGTCGATTCATATACCACGATATCGCCCTCTTTCAGGATGGCACCTACGGAGCGGGTGGCACATATTACGCAACTGATGTCTGGCTTGTTCGACTTGTTGACAGGTGTAGGAACCGCAATGATATACACATTGCACTTCCTGAGCATTTCTATGTCGCTAGTCAGTTTTAGTCCCTGAGCCAAGGCCTTCGATAGCATTTTGTTCTGATTCATCTGCGTCTGGATAAGTTTGTTTACCTTTTTCGCATTGTTATCATAACCCCATGTATCGTATTTCTTTGAGAATAAGCATGCTAGGGGGGTACCTACGTAGCCCAGTCCTATCACTCCAACCTTAAACTCATAAGGTTTGTTTGTCATATATCTATATTATTTTAATTATTATTATTACTATTTTCGGGTTTACTTTTTACCTTAGATTCCTTCCAGCTGTGCGTATCTGGAGGTCTTCTTTGGGTTCCACGCATCCTTGTAAGAGGTGCGGAAGAACAGCTCCTGAAGATGTGCCGACAGTCGGGCAAAGCGCAGGAAGTAGCCTGTATATGGCGACATAAGCGGCATGAACCGATAGAGGAACCAGGCGGTTTTCTTTCTTTCCGTTACCAGCAGTACCAGGATGAATGCCAGTTGCGACAGGCATACACGGATGAAGTAGCCCAGCAGCAGCACATCTACGATATGGTTGTTGTAGGTGATGGCAAGCTGAATCATATACCACAGCCACAGGAAATTGAATACGCAGTCGAACACCACGCTTTCCATATTCGACAACCAGTTGAGGATGCTCCAGTTCTTGGTAGGCAGCAGGATGTCGAGATGCTTTCGCAGACGGAATCTCACGAGCGATCTCGACCATCTGATGCGCTGATGATACAGTTTGTACCATTTGGTTGGCACATTGGTCATACAGATCGCATCTTCGGCGAATATCACCTTGTAGCCAGCCTTGCGGAACTTCTGCGTGATGTCTCCGTCGAGTCCCGGTCCTATGTCCCAGAATCCCACTTCCTTCAGTGTCTTGCGCTCGAAAGCGCCGAAGGCTCCCGAAATGATGTGGTAGATACCCAGGTCGCTGGTTACGGATCGGCCCACCTGTATTCGCTTCAGGTATTCAAATGCCTGGAGCGATGAGCAGATTGTCTCCTTGTAGTTTCTCACCTCGATGCAACCTCCCACGGCTTTCACCTCGTTGTCGAGGTAGAAGGGCAGAAGCACATTTTCCAGTGCGTCACGATCGAGCGAAGAGTCGGCGTCGAGGCTTACGATGTATTTCCCCCGTGCCATGTTCGCTCCGTAGTTGGTGGCAGCAGCCTTGCCGCCACGGGTTTCCAATCTCAGGTAGTGCGTGATGAGGCCCGCACGGTAGAGGTCGGTGCATATCAGTTTGGTGTCGTCGTTGCTACCATCGTCCACCACGATGATTTCGTAGTGCCGGTAAGTCTGCTCATTCAGCGACTTCACCATCTTATAGATATTCTTGCCTTCGTTCTTACCCGGCACCAGGATGCTGATGAGTGGGTTTTCTCTATAGAGATAGAAGCGGGCAAGCTCCTTTTCCTTGTTTCGTTTGTTTCGAGTCATCAGCCGGTTGAAGATCACCAGATACTCCAGCAGGTAGTATCTTGGAACCTCGATGAAGAAGAGGAACCAATAGGTGTTGGCAATGCTCGCAAACGAGAGTGTGGCAATCCAGTCCCAGAAGCGGTTGATCGTATCTGCTATACTAAACATATCTTCAGTTTCCTTTCTTCTCTTATCTCAGTATGGTGAGTGCCAGGATGACGATGAGGACGAGAATACCGGCGATGGCGATGAGTATTCCTACCAGATCCTTGTAGAGTTTCACTTTCTTCAGTGCCTTGTCGGTTTCGTCTTCTTCCGGAGCGATGTCGAGTCGTTCTTTCTGCTGTTTCACGGTTTCTTCGTCTGTTTTCGGATTCTCCGAATATGTGCAGTAGTCATCTGGAGTCAGCTCTATGAAGTTCATCTTGTCGAAGAAGTCATCATATTGTCCGCTCATTCCCTTGTGCTTGGTATTGAGTACACAGCAGATGATTTCGTCGGGTTCTATCATATTGGATACCTTTCTGATAGCCTTCGACATCTCCCTGCTCAGGTGCTGCTGTGCTTCCATCTCAGACTTCTCGTCAAATGCCGTATAGGTAACGTAGAAGATGTTGTTGTTGTACGATACCTTGTGACTGTTGAAGAGACGGCAGAACTTTGCCTGTATGGCATCCTTGATCTTGATGGTCTCCTGTATCGGGTTGAGAATCCAGATTTTGCCTACGATTACTGATATCTGATCATCGCGGTAGGTTTCCAGAAGCTGGCGGTGCAGACGGTTCTGCAGCAGACTAAACTCCATATAGTTATCGTAAGTATTGGTCATGTTGCTGAAGAGCATTCCGCTCTGGGTCAGCGCACGGATACCTTCATCTGTAATCTCGTAATCCTCTACATCACGGGGAACCAGCGCATTGACCGGGAAGGTACTCTCGCAATAGCAGCAGGTTGACTTGGTGATAGGCGTGGTAAACGAGTTCTCGCAGTCGTTGCAGGAATAGATCACTGCTGGTCGGTCGTAGTCCACACCGATGTGTCTCAGTCTCTTGTGGCACTTCGGGCAGATGAGCATGCCTCCCACATTGTATGCACTTTCCGGTGCCACGTTGGCACAGGAAAAGTGGTGGATGATGTTCTGGATCTTCAGATTCGAACTTCCGCACTTCGGGCAGCACTCCGTGTATAGCAGGTGACTGTGGTTGCACTTCGGGCAGAGATGTTCCTTGATGAGGTATTTGTGCTTGCGCAGTGCGCCATATTCCTCCAGCGTATCTATGAAGGAGAACATCTCGGCAAGATGAAACAGGCTTATGCTGTGATAGTGCTCGAAGATAGGATTGATGTATCCCAATGACGATTTCTCCATGAACTTGTGAGTCACGATTCTCTGGTCTCTGGAGAGCAGATACCTCAGAATGTTGGAGAAGAGCTGGTTAGGCTGAGTTGGGCGTACCACCTCCTGCTTGATACCATATTTCTCCTTGGCAGCCTTGATCTTGTCAATGATCTCATATACTTTCTCATTGCTCATATCGCTGACATAGGCATCGATGATGTAGTCAATGATCTGCTCCTTGCCGGATAGCGCCATATTGACGAATATCGGCTTGTAGCTGCATTTGTACGATAGGATAGGGCTGGCTCCAAACAGAATAGCATGGAACGCTCGCTCACTCTTCGTATTGATATATATGCAATCGAAGTAGTCGGACTGGATATCTGGTGTCGAGTCGATATCGACATAGCTGTCGATGGTGAGCACCATGTCTCCACGTTTGTTTCTTTTAAGTCCAATCATTTCTTCTGGTTCTTTACTTTGACTTGTCGGTCGAAATCAGCTTCGAACTTCTTACGACATTTTGATTCTTGTCCACTGGGATGGTGTACATCGGCAGTGGTTTTGGATCGAGCATAGCGCTGATCTTGTTGATTCTCACTCTCACTGGCAGCTTGTTGCTCATCACCCATGCCGGAACTCTCTGGTTAGGGTTCAGGGTGAAGACGGCAACCACTGCATTGGCATCATGCGAAAAGTTACTCTGCAGATGCTTCGGAATTTCCTCTACTCTCAGACCCACCATCTGTAGCTTGGCTTTCAGCTCCAGATCTTTGTTGATGATGACGTCTGCATCGTCAGGACTCTCCATATACTTCACCTTGTCGTTGGGCACGTAGATGTTTACTGCCAGATGGCATGCTGCGTAGTCGGTATGCTGGATGGTCATGACTTCCTCGCTCTTGAACCTCAGCGTCTTGTCGCTTACATTGATCTTCGTGATGTAGGCATCGGCTGGAGCGCAGCAGTAGTGTATCAGTCCCTGGCTATAGACGCTCTTGTTGCTGGAGTAGGGCATGTCTGCATTGTTGCTGGCAGCACCTCTTTTTGCCATGAAGTTGTAGGTGGTATTCTTTGCCTTGGCGTAGATTTCCACCTTGTTCGCCTGCTTTCTGAGTTCTTCTTCCACTTCGGCAATCTCTGCATCCAGGGCATTGCGCTTGGTGTTGTCGGTGAGTCCGTAGTAGATATCCGAACTCTCTGAAGCCTTCTGCTTTTTCAGTTCTGCCAGACGGGTACGGAGCACCGGGATTTCTTCCCTTGCCAGCTGTGCCTGCACCTCCATGTCGTGCGTTTCCTTTACAGCCGAAGGTAGGATGTTGGGGTCATACTGGTTTACGATGTTTCCTAGCAGCACGTAGGAGTAAAGGGTATCACCCTTGTGTACCACTTCTCCCACCTCCTTGTTTATCTTGAGGATGTAGATGTCGTCAATTGCCGAGATAGGATTTTCATCAATGGTGATGTATCCGTCGTAGGTGACCCATATCATTCTTGTGACGATATAGTATGCCGCCAGTACGATGACGAGCAGGAAGATCAGTGCGAAGATAATCTGCTGTCTTGCCAGTCGGTGGCTCTGCGACTTGAGCATGTCAGACATTGCCTGTTCCTGCGGCGTGCTATTAAATTGAAACTCATTCATAGTTCTATTTCCCTGAAGATAGTATTGTTGTCGTAGATGCTTACTGCCTTCTCGATATTGATGATGGCAAGTCCGCGGTTTAACATCAGCTTATACATTCTCTCCATGCTTTCGAGGAATCCCGTATATTCGTCCATTCTCATCAGGTAGTTGTACCCCTGCTTCTGGTTCTTGTAGGCAAATCTTCTCATATCGATGTATTTGCCGGTCTGTTCTATATGGAACGCCTCTGTGGCGATGGCGTGGTTCAAATTCTCTATTCTCTTCAGCAGGATGCCTACCGACTGCTTGATTTCCTTGACATCGGTGCTTCTGCTGCTTCTGATGATTTCCTTTTCTGTTTCGAGAGCCTTGCGCTTGCGTGGATTCTCGTTGTAGATCGGGATGGTGAACCGCACTCCGATATCACCGTTGTTGCTTATCTTGTTGTTGCTTTGCCAGTAGGATGACCATCTGGCGAAAGGCGTGATTCTTGTCGTCGATAAGTAATTAGCCAATTTGCTGTCGTTGTCGGCAATCTGTTCTTTTACCATCACGATTCTTGCGTCGATGCTTTCCTCGTCGATGTGGTGCCAGAGAGCTGTTGTATCTACCAGAATCCGGGTTGGCTTTATGCGGTAGATGGGCTTGTTGGAGATGTCGTGGTCGGAGCAGAGGATGGAGATATCGTATTCTGCTGCCAGTTTCTCGTTCATCACCTTCAGCATCTTGTCGTTGCTGATTCGGTCTTTCTCCAGCATGTATTGGTATGCCTCGTTCATGATATCGAGGTTGTCCAGTCGGTGAGCGATGATGGTACCGATGTAGAAGTTATATTGTTCGGTCAGCTCTTCAGCTGCCTTTTCATAGATGTCTGCTGTCATTCTCTTCTTGCTTTGCAGCCTGGAGAGTTCGTTAGCCAAAGCTACTTTGGCTTTCTTTTCTTTGCCCTGGTAGAATTTGCTGTTGATGATGTTCCATCCCAGTTCTGCCTGGGTCTTTACCTTATATTTTGATACCTGTTCGGCGTCGTCGTTGTCGGCATCGAAGTAGGCATCGGGTCTGGCATACACCTGTCCGGTTACTTCCAGTCCGTGGTGTCTTTCTATTGCCAGTTGCTCGTGGGCTGTCTTGGCCCAGTAGAGCGAGTCTGTGTTTCTGATGTCAGCCGTGTGCTGACTGTTGAGTCCCAGGTTGATGACCGGGGATTTTACCCAGATAGGGTGGTTGAGTAGGGTATCGAGTTGTGCGAAGCGATTCTTGAAGTGCTTGAGTACATTTTCATTTTTCAGATTTTCATAAACGAGCATCTTCGGGCTGAATGCTTTCTTCTTTGCCTGTTGTTTCAGATTTTGAGCCATAACACCCCCTCCTCCAATATTTATCAGAAGAACAGTCGTTGTGTATAGTATCAATTTTCGCTTCATCTTTCTCTTATTTTAAACACTATGAATGCAGCTGCAAGCTGTTGCAGCTGCATTCAACTAGTGTCTTTTGAATTCTATTGCTCAATGATAATTATTATCTATTTCTTATGAATTGAACATATATCAGATTCCTTATTTAGTAAGAAACCTCAGGATCGGCATTCTTGAGTTGGAATACCTGCAGTCTGCTCTGTCCGTAGGCTACGTAGATATAGCCATTATATTCTATAACATAGTTGGCAGAGTGGGCAAGGTTGCGGTGTGCAACCACCTTGTGAGTTTCCTTGTCGAGAACAACAAGTCCAAATCCGCCGTATGCGATATATACATACTTCTTTCCTACGTAGCAGCCATTGGCATGACCTTTATACTTTCCGGCATTTTCGCCTTCTGTGATAGTAGGGCTAGGCATCTGATAGTGCCAGAGTTCATTGCCTTCCATATCGTAAACATACATACCGGCAGCACCGCGGCAAACGTAAATCTTGTTATCATCTACACGAACCACGTTCTTACCGTTGTTTGGTTCAATGGTGCTGATGGCGAAGCTCTTGATTGGGTTGCTGAGGTCTTCTGCCTTCTGGTCGAAGATTTCCACGGTAGCAGGGATAGCCTCTGTCTCGTTGGTAGCAGCTCTGTCCAGATAAACTGTAACAATCTTACCATTGCCGATAGCTATGTGCTTTACCTTTCCTGGCTTGTTGATCTTGTCAAGCTCATTATAGGTATCTGCATTGTAAACCAGATAGCCCTTGGTGGTTGCAACGATCAGATGGTTGGTTTCCTCGTTATAGACCACGCAGTTCTCATCATAACCCTTTTTCGCATATTCTGCTGTTGCGGGATTCATCTGGATGAACTGCAATGGCTTCTCGTAGATCACGGTGTCCTTGCCATTGATGGTTGTTGTGATAGACTTTGATTGGTCTGCCAGCAGATGATTGTCCTGGATAGGGATGTATGCGAGCATTGCACCCTTCTTGTTGGAACTTCCTGGTAAGTAAACCATGCGCTTGTCAGACTTGAGCTTCACTGCCAGCAGATGGTTGAAGTCGAGGTCTTTCTGGTCATCGCAGAGATACTGCTCCAGTGTTACCTTGTTGTTTTCTACAGGACTGAATACCTCAATACAGCCACCGTGTTTCTTGTCACGGGTATGGTAAGACATATACAGTCTTCCGTTGAGCGACTGGATACATGTTGCCGAGATGTCGTGGTCGTGATTATAGTCAATGCTTGAAATCAAGTCGAGTGTAGGCTCCTTTGTAGGCTCCGTTGTAGTCTCATTGTCTGCATTGTAACCGTTAGGATTGCACTCAGTCTTCTTGATGACGTAGTTCTTGGCTTCTGGATCATCCTTGAAGAGGATATTGGCATTATTGTTCCACACAATAGTTGTATTGTCATCTGTAATCGGAGTGGTAGCCCCTTCACTTCCATAGATAACATTTGCATCTACGATGATATGGGCATTATCTCCTGATGTGGAGAAAATAGAGCAATCTACCGTCTTGGCTCCACCCGGATTCCAATCACCCTGTTTTCCTGGTGCATTGTAGTAGAAGGCATTTGCCTTGATTACAGCTACACCGTCCTTGTCTGGTAAGTCTGCCTTACCTTGACCATTGTTCAGGTTCACGTATTTGCCTTCGATGTCAACCATACTCTGGTCTTGCAAGTAAAGGGTTGCACCAGAATCTTGCTTGTAGTTCTTTGCCTTCAGATACAAGACGGAGAGTTCTGTGCCGTTGGTGGCGTAAACATCCCCCTTTACCTTGAGGGCACAACCGCTATGGAGCATGGTAGTATTTTGAATCTTCAAGCTGGTGGTTGTCATGACGTTGTTTACCCAGGCTTGTGACCGTTCTGACATTTCGAACGCTCCAGTCAAAGTTGCATTGTCTGTTACATACAGTTGGGCATCTCCGCTCATGGTAACTTTATTAGCAATGAGGGAGTTTTTGACAAAGAGCGTAGAGCCTGCTCCGCCTTGTATGTTCAAATCGTGTCCTTTTATATTTAAATCCCCAGCATACTGATAAAATGTATTCTTGATGAGATATTCTTGTTGGTTGGCTGGAAATTCGACTGTGCCCCAGTTGGATACCTTTGTATCTCCAAATACTTCATTGCTATTTTTCGCAATCAGTTTACCTCCACTCAATACATTGATTGAGGCACCTGCCCCCCAGGCAGAACTATATTCTAATGTACCTTTCACATAGATGGTCATTCCTTTTATGTTGTAACCATCTGCTTTGAGGGTTTCACCAGCTGGTACTATATAGTTTCCTGGATGTTCATTCCATTTATTTGTTACGGAAGAAAGATTAGGAGTTCCTGCAGGAACGGCTGGCTCTGAAGCCCCTGTTCTGGTTGCCAGAGCTCTTGTTTTTGTAGCTGTATTAGTGTATGCACCTTTATAGTTCCATACTCTGGATGCTAGCTGGTCTGCATACTCTGCGGTTACGTTTGTACCAACGATAGTAGCAGCTTTACCGATAGGGTCTATGACCGGATCGTTGCCGGGTGTTCCGCTCTCGCTACAAGATGCCAGGAGCATTGCGGCAAATGAGAACGTTGCAAATTTAATATTTATAGCTTTCATATTCATTTACTTAACTTTTATCGTTAACATTCTTGTTGAACGAATTTCCTGTTTCTGTCAGTCAACTTAGCTCTAATATGGTGAATGTTCCCTCCCACGCACAAGGGGTGGGAGGAAACAAGGAATATTTCTTTTATTCGTATTTCTTCTTTTATTCGTATTACTTCTTGGTATCTGTAAGCTTGAATACCTGTACACGGCTCTTACCGTATGCAACGAAGATGTTGTTGTTGTCATCTACTGTTACGAAGTTGGCAGACTTGCCGTTGTATGCCTTACGGTGGCAAACTACGTTGCCGCTCTTGTCGAGAACAACCAGACCGTATGAACCGCAAGCTACAAATACGTTGCTTGCTGTAACGTAAACTCCATTAGCGCAACCCTTCACGTCGCCAGTCTTATCTGTATTTACTGGTGCCTTCATTGTTGGGCATTCGAAGAACTGGCTAACTTTACCATCGGCAATCTTTGAGATACCCTTCTCGCCCTTGCAGACGTAGATATCACCATTTGCTTCATCTACTGCAATCACAGTCTTGTTGCCCTTAGGAGCAATCTCACCGACATTATATGTTGCTGCAACCTCCTTCATTTCATTGTCGTTATATACAGTCAATGTGCCATCGCTTGTCAATGCGTAGAGCTTGCCGTTTGCTGCAACAAGATACTTACCCTCAGTGTTACCCTCGTTCCACTTGTTCATCTTTGCATTAAAGATAGTGAAGCCCTTGGTGGTTGCAACGATGTGGTTATTGTCGAAGTTAGCTACACAGTTGGCATCCATACCTTTGGTCTTCCTGTCGATAGCAGAAATCTGAATCTTGTTAGCGAACGTACCATCGCTGTTCAGTGAAATCTGTCCCATAAAAGGACCTACACCTGTTACTTCGTCAGCGTGGCTCTTGTTTCCGCTCTGGCTACCTGCTATCCAAAGAGTGTTTCCATCTACCAGGATGTGGTTGTAGTCATTGGTTGCATTGTCTGATTTTACGCTCTGATTGATAGTCAGAGTGTTGTTTGCCAGACTGATAGCCTCGATAGCTCCAGTAGAAGCCTTGCCGTTTGTATGGTAAGCGACATAGAACTTGCCGTTTTCTCCTGGCTGGATGCAGGTAGCAGACATACCATTGTTTGGAGTCTTGTCCTCTGCAACCAAGTCAAGCTTTGGAGCTGCGATGATGAGTTCTGGTTTACCAGCCCACTCATAGCCATAAGCCTTGTAGTCTGCGCCATCTGCTTTCTCCTTGACACCCTTACCATCAGTTGCCTTATCGTAGTCGAGGTAAGAAGCGGCAATATCGAGATCCTCGAAAGTATTCTCCTTAGTTGCACCAGTATAGCACTCTGTGAACTGGAGAAGGAAGGTTGCGTTGTTGCCAGATGTAGCTAAAGACTGAATCTGGTTATCACCATTGTTGGTGAATTTCTTTGCCTTGATAACAGCGATGGCGTTGTCATCGTTTAAGGTAATCTGACCAGCACTTGCGTTATCAGTTACGATATTGTCTGTACAGATATCGCTCTTGTTATTGATATTGATTTTGCAGTTACCCTTCAGATTGAGAGTAGCATCACCCTTGTTGTTGGTAACGTTGATGTAATCTGCTGTGATGCTTGAAAAAGCTTCTGCGTTGAATACCTTTGAAGCCTTGATGGCAGAATTCTTGCTGGCAATCATCTCACCCTTTACGTTCAAATTTTCTGTTCTCAAGAAACCGCCGAACTGCAAGGCACCATTTACGTTAACTGTTGTAGCGTTCATGATGTGCTTGGTTACGTTTACGGTTGCGCCTTCCTCAATGTTCAGTTCAACAGCATGGAGAGAACCGCCGATGTAGGCCTCAGAACCCTGCTTGAATGTAATAATGTTGTGCTTTGGGGTGATGATGGCCTTTTTGTTGTTCTTGTCGTATGGGTTGACAGAACCGATACCGCCACCATTATTTGTAGTTTTAGCGTACAGCTTACCTGCTACAGTGATATCTTTATCTACAATGATAGTACCGCCATCGTTGATGATGGTTGTATTAGCTGGAATCTCCAAGGCACCTTTGCCCTTGTACTCCAATGTGGCACCACCGTCAACGTAAATGGTACAGCCTGCAATAGAACTGTCGAAAATCAACTTTGAACTACCCTTTACGAAGATGGTCGTACCAGCGACTTTGTGACCGCTCATGTCGAGTGTAGTCTTGCTGGTAATCAAATATGTCTTGCCAGCAGTCATGTCTTCTGCAGAGCTCCACTGTTTTGCATCTTTAGGAGGATCTGGGATATTAACTTTGTCGGCAGAAGCAAAGGCTCTTGTCTGAGTTGCTCTTGAGAAGAAGAACTTTCTGGCATTAGCTGTTGTGTTCTTGTAATTTGAAACTCGAGCAGCGAGTTCTGCCGCAGAGCTGCTTGTAAGATTTGCAGTGATAGTCTCTGCAACATCCACTTTAGGGTTTGTGTCACCTGTAGGGTCGCTATTGCTGTCGCTACATGATGCGAAAACGAATGCCGCCAAACCGATGGCAGCAAGCTTGGAATTGATTACCTTCATATCTATTAATAGTTTTAATTTTATTTTAGACGTTATTATCTTTACTTCATTATATCTTACGTCATTATTACCTTTACTTTTACTTATATTTAAGTTCAGTTCGAATGCTTATTTTTAAGTTCAGCTCGAATAATAAATGTTTTTTAGCAGGTGGTTAGGGCAACTGCAAAGTGCGAATGCTATGCCATTACTCTTCTCTATCTGCAAATTAACGGTGCAAATATACTGTAATTATTGCAAATAAAGTAGATTTACGGGTTAAATATTCTTAAAACAGAAAATCTTTTGTGCTGAGTGCTATGGAGTTACCTTTTGTTGACGGTAACGGAGTTGTGAAAATGTCTAAAATCCGGGTACGTTTCTTATGGTATTATATATGTTTCAAAAGTATGCGACGTTGGCTTATTATATATATGATGATTGCTTATGTCATATATGACGTTTGCTTGTGTCATACATGGCGTTGGCTTATACCTTACTTGACGATGAATTAAGCCTTACTTGCTGTTCAAAAGAGCCTTACGTAACGTTCAATTAAGCCTAACGTAAACCTTAATTGAGGCTTAATTGGATGGTAAGTAAGGCTCTATTGTAAGACAATTGAGGCTCTATTGTAAGGCATTTAAGGCTCTATTGCAAGGCATTTGTGGCTCTTTTTGCAATCTTTTTGGGCTTTTTTGCAACCTTTCGGGTTTCTTTTGCGTCTAAGCATCAGAATATAGCAAATTTAAAATCGAAAGAGTATGAAAACAATGAGTATTTGGGTTGCTTCGGCAACTTTGTTTCTTGCCTCTATGGGCATCTGTTCCTGCAGTATGGGTTCTACTACCTCTTCTGAAATGAGAGGAAGTCTGGAGTTTACGCAGGATGATTTGAGAGAGAAGCCTTTCAAGGCGATCGACGTGGATGTGGTTGCCAGTGTCTATTATACACAGAACGACGGTGATGAATGCAGCGTTCGACTGGATTACTCTGCCATCAAGGATGCTGAGTTCGCTCAGAAACTCAAGGAGAAAATCAAGGTGGTGTATCGAGACGGCGAAGTGAAGATCGGTCTGACGGGAAGACTCAAGGTGCCTGCCTGCTGTAATTCTGAAAAAAACAGATTGAAGATTTATATCACCAGTCCTGATCTGGTGAAGATTACTCAGGAAGGGGTAGGGGCTTTCTATGCCAAGTCTGTCAACAGCGACCGCCTGGAAATCGATAACGAGGGCGTAGGCTCTGTCAGCATCAATCAGATTCTTGCTAACAAGCTGGATGTTACCAACGAGGGTGTTGGCTCCGTCAGCATCGATCATGCCAAGGGTGACGTGATGAAGATTGACAACGAAGGCGTTGGCTCCGTAAAGGTAGGCAACGTGGCTATGGGCGACTTGAAGGTGGTTAACGAGGGTGTAGGCTCCGTTACGCTCGATTTCTTCAAGGGCGGAAATCTGAAGATCAACAATGATGGCGTGGGTAAGGTAAGCGCCAAGGTTGACTGCCAGGTTCTGAATGTTGATCTGGATGGTGTTGGTGGTGTGCATCTGAGCGGTGTCACCGGCAAATATACCCGCCATAAGGACGGAGTGGGAAGCATCTCTGACGGAGGACTGAAAGTCGGGAGATAATCTGATTTTCAAAAACAAAAAATGCATGCTGGAGATGCTTAACATACTTGTTATATTTTTCTTTTATATATTTTCTTTTTTAATATATATAAATTAATACTAAGCATCTCTAGCTTGCACAAAAATCTGCAGAATTGTCAAGAAGCAGTCCTTAGAAGTCCCACTTCACACCCAGGCAAGGGCGAACCTTTGCTCCATCGGTGCTGCCGAAGTTATTGGTGATTTCTACCTCGCCACCCAGGCTCAGGTTCTCGCAGCCGAAGTGCTGACCTACATTGTACCACAGCTGTGGCTCGGTGATGAATACTGTGTGGCGGGTCTTAGCCTTGCCGTCGCCATCTACGGTTCCGTGGGTTTCCCACCAGAAATCAGCGAAGCCGTCAAACTTCAATCCCTTTACACCGAAGAGGTCGTTGCAGGTCCATACAGCTGTCAACTGCATCGGAACATTCTGGTCGGTCTTGCGGATGGTCTTATAGAGAACGTCCAGATTCAGGGTGTTCTTGTAGGTAGCATCGTGAATCAGATACTCCACACCGAAGAGCCAGGCATTGTTGATAGGGTAGTTCTTGGTGATACCGCCATTGTACTCTACGTGCAGGCTCCAGTTTTTCATGCTGCTGTTCTGCCAGAAGTTCAAGGCACGTGAAATCTCGGTATAGGTGCCGCCCTGTGCCACGTTTGGACTGTTAGGGTCCATCTTGTCGTAGTTGAAGTCGTGGTCAACGAAGAAGTAGGTGCTTCCCCATTTGTCCTGCTTGAACATCTCCAAGGTCAGGGTTACATACTTGCGGTCGTTACCGAAATCATAAAGAATCTGTGCATTGGTCTGTGCAAGAGTCTTGCTTGCTGGAAGCAATGCCAATGCCATCAGCAGGAGGCTTTTTAATTTTCTCATAACAATGTTTTCTTGTTTTTGATGATGAAGTTTAAAATATGATTCGAAACTAAAAAATAAAAAAAACGATACAGAATTAAAAAAGACTGCGAACATAATACCCGCAGTCTTTTTTTTGTATATATAAAACAAATTGAATTTTCCTTTGCTTAGATATAAATCCAAACTTTTCTCCTTGCTTAGTAAGCGAAGAGAGGATAATCCTTCATGGTCTCGTTTACCTTCTCGCGAACGCGGGCGATGACCTTCTCATCCTCTGGTGAATTCAATACTTCCTCGATGAGTTCTGCGATGAGATGCATCATATCCTCCTTGGCACCACGGGTTGTCATGGCAGCTGTACCCAAGCGGATACCTGAAGTCTGGAAGGCAGAACGGCTGTCGAATGGAACCATGTTCTTGTTTACGGTGATATCTGCTGCAACAAGCGCATTCTCAGCTACTTTACCAGTAAGGTCTGGATATTTGCTTCGGAGGTCAACGAGCATAGAGTGGTTGTCTGTGCCACCACTTACGATGCTGAAGCCACGACCCATCAGATCGTCAGCGAGAACGGCTGCGTTCTTCTTCACCTGCATGGCATACTCCTTCCAGGAAGGCTGCAGGTTCTCATTGAAGGCAACAGCCTTGGCAGCGATGACGTGCTCCAGTGGACCGCCCTGCTGACCAGGGAATACGGCAGAATTCAAGAGCATACTCATCTTCTTTACCTCGCCCTTCTTGGTAGTCAATCCCCATGGGTTGTCAAAATCCTTACCCATCAAGATGATACCGCCACGAGGACCACGGAGAGTCTTGTGGGTAGTAGAAGTAACGATGTGAGCGTACTTCAGTGGGTTGTCGAGCAGACCGGCAGCAATCAGACCTGCAGGGTGAGCCATATCAATCATGAGGAGGGCACCCACCTCATCGGCAATCTTGCGCATGCGGGCATAATCCCACTCACGGCTGTAGGCACTACCACCACCGATAATCAGCTTAGGCTTGTGTTCCAGAGCCAGCTTCTCCATCTCGTCGTAATCCACACGACCAGTCTCCTTGTTCAGGTTGTAGCCGATAGGATTGTAGAGAATACCAGAAGTATTGACGTGGCTGCCATGAGAGAGATGACCACCGTGATCGAGGTTCAATCCCATAAAAGTATCACCCGGTTTCAGTACGGCGAGCAATACTGCAGCGTTAGCCTGAGCACCAGAGTGAGGCTGCACGTTGGCATACTCAGCACCAAAGACTTTCTTTACGCGTTCGATGGCAAGGTTCTCTACGATATCCACCACCTGGCATCCACCATAGTAGCGCTTGCCAGGCAGACCCTCTGCATACTTGTTGGTAAGGTAAGAACCCATAGCGTTCATCACCTCGTCACTCACGAAATTCTCAGAAGCAATCAGCTCCATGCCTTTCAGCTGACGCTGATGTTCTCTTTCGATTAAGTCGAAAATCTCTTGATCTTTAACCATTCTCATTTATTTTATGTGATTGATGCTACTTGCAAAGCTCCACTTTGCCCAGTTGCTGCTCCTTGTCGCAGTAATGGCAGCGTACGATACCGAGTACCTTATCTACAGTGTGGAAGAGGGTCTGCATAGGCTCGTTGTTGGTGATGCACTTAGGGTTGTTGCACTTCACGATGCCCTTGAGTGTATCTGGAGTCTCTACGGTCTTCTTCTCCACGATCTCGTAGTCCTTGATGATACTCAGTCCGATGTTAGGAGCCACCACAGAGAGGCGGTTGATTTCCTCATCGGTAAAGTACTTGTTGGCAACCTTGATGATGCCCTTCTTGCCGATCTTCTTGGAAGGCAAGTTGTAGCCGATGGTAACAGGAGTGTCCATCTTCTCCAACTGGAGCAGGTTGACTACCTGATAGGTTTTCTCGGCTGGTATATGGTCGATTACGGTACCGTTCTCGATAGCCGCAACCACTAATTGACTTTTATTGTTTCCCATAATTAATCACTAATAAATAATCACTAAACACTACTCAATAATGGTCTTGTCGTTCTTCACATCCTCCAGTGTGATACCGAGGCAGTGGCAGAAGATAGCCTCACGGGCATAGAGACCATTCTGAGCCTGCTGGATGTAGTATGCATGTGGATCATCATCTACATCGTATGCAATCTCGTTGACACGTGGCAGTGGGTGCATGATCTTCATGTTCTCCTTTGCCTTGCAGAGCATGTCGCGCTTCAGAATATACACGTTCTTCACACGCTCGTACTCCATCAGGTCGCTGAAACGCTCCTTCTGTACACGGGTCATGTAGAGAATATCGGCGCCGGCAATCACATCCTCGTTGAAATCCTCGTGCTCCACGTACTTGATGTTGTGCTCCTTGCAGTAGAGTTTGTACTCCTCTGGCATGGCAAGTTCCTTAGGTGCGATGAAGTGGAAGGTAGGGTTGAAGTGGCGCATAGCGGTGATAAGTGAGTGAACGGTGCGGCCATACTTGAGGTCACCCACAAGATAGATGTTCAAGTTCTCCAGTGTTCCCTGGGTCTTGAAGATAGAGTAGAGGTCGAGCAAGCACTGGGATGGATGCATGTGGGCACCATCGCCGGCATTGACGATAGGCACTGGAGCTACCTCGCTGGCATACTGGGCTGCACCCTCGATGAAGTGGCGCATGGTGATGACGTCGGCGTAGTTGCTCACCATCAGAATGGTGTCCTTCAGCGTTTCGCCCTTGGTCGTGCTGGATGTCTTGGCATCAGAGAAGCCGATGACACGTGCGCCAAGGCGGTTGGCAGCTGTCTGGAAACTGAGTTGGGTACGAGTAGATGGTTCGAAGAAAAGGGTCGCTACGACCTTTCCCTTCAACAACTCCCTGTTGGGATGTTTTTCAAACTCTTGCGCCATTTCGAGGAGGTACATGATTTTCTCCTTCGAGAGGTCAGCAATCGTCACAAAATTATGTTTTTCCATACGAATTTTGATTGAATGTTCTGAAATCGCCCCCAAAGTTACATATAATTTTTGATTTATGTGCGAGATTTCAAAACTTTTTAGTAATTTTGCACAAAATAAATGAAGAAATAGAGATGAGAAAACATTTTATCTATACGTTATGGGGCATTTTTGCCACCTTTGTCGTGTCGGCTATGCTGGCCTTCTTTGCCATCTGGAACGGATGGATCGGTTACATGCCGGACATCGAGGATCTGCAGAATCCTATCAGCAGATTCGCCACCCAGGTGTATTCGTCAGATGGAAAGGTGCTGGGTACATGGAACCTGAATAAGGAGAACCGTATCGTGATACCTTATAAGAAGATGTCACCTTATTTAATAAAGGCACTGGTTGCCACGGAGGATGAACGATTCTATGAGCATTCGGGCATCGACTTCCGTGCGCTCGGTCGTGCCATCGTGAAGCGTGGACTCCTGGGACAGACCAATGCCGGAGGTGGATCTACCATCACCCAGCAGCTTGCCAAGCAGCTCTATTCCGAAAAGGCATCGAGTACCCTGGAGCGACTGCTGCAGAAACCGATAGAGTGGGTCATCGCCATCAAGCTGGAGCGATACTATACCAAGCAGGAAATCCTGGCACTCTATCTCAACTACTTCGACTTCCTGCACAATGCCGTGGGTATCAAGACGGCGGCGAATACCTATTTTAATAAGGAACCGAAGGATCTCACCCTCACCGAGGCGGCTACGCTCATCGGTCTCTGCAAGAATCCTTCGCTCTTCAACCCTGTGCGCTATCCGGAGCGTGCCCGCGACAGAAGAAACGTGGTGCTCTCGCAGATGGTGAAGGCGGGCTATCTGGATCATGCTGAATACAGCCAGTATTCGGCAGAACCGCTTACGCTCAACTTCCACCGTACCGACCATAAGGATGGTTCGGCTACCTACCTGCGCGAATATCTGCGCAAGTATCTGATGGCTACCCGTCCGGAAAAAAAGGATTATGCATCGTGGAACTATGCTCAGTTTGTTACCGATTCAATCCTCTGGAATACTGATCCTCTGTATGGATGGTGTAACAAGAACTTCAAGAAGGATGGTTCTCCATATAATGTATATAGCGATGGATTAAAGGTGTTTACCACCGTGGACAGCCGCATGCAGCGATATGCCGAAGAGGCTGTGTATCAGCACGTGGCACGCTATCTGCAGCCAGCCTTCAGCAAGGAGATTTCAAACAAGCCAAGTTCGCCATACAGCGACAAGCTGACCCCTAAGCAGATCAAGGCTATCCTGAACCGCAGCGTTACCCAGTGCGAGCGCTACCGACAGATGAAGGAGGCGGGATGCTCTGCAGAAGAGATTCACGATACCTTCCGCAAGAAGATTCCGATGACCGTGTTTACCTATCATGGCGACATCGATACGCTGATGAGTCCGCTCGATTCCATCCGCTATTACAAGACCTTCCTGCGCAGCGGATTCATGAGCATGGATCCTAAGACGGGTGCCGTGAAGGCATACGTGGGTGGATTGGACTATACCCACTTCATGTATGATATGGCAAGTCTGGGAAGAAGACAGGTGGGTTCTACCATCAAGCCGTTCCTCTATAGTCTGGCGATGGAGAACGGGTTTTCGCCTTGCGATTTGGCGCCTAACCGTCAGCAGACCTATATGGTGGCTGGCAGACCATGGACGCCGCGCAATGCCAACCATTCGAGATACGGACAGATGGTTCCGCTGAGCTGGGGATTGGCACAGAGTAACAACTGGATCAGTGCCTATCTGATGAGTAAGCTGAACCCATCGCAGTTTGTCCAGCTGCTGCATGACTATGGTATCAACAACCCTGATATTCACGCTTCTCTGAGCTTGTGTCTCGGACCGTGCGAGGTGAGCGTGAGCGAGATGGTGAGCGCCTATACAGCCTTTGCCAACCACGGCATCCGCACGGCTCCGATGTTCGTGAGCCGCATTGAGGACAACGAGGGTAACACCATCGCCACCTTCCAGCCGAGAATGAACGAGGTGATCAGTGCCGACAACGCCATGAAGATGCTCTACATGATGATGGGCGTAGTGGATAACGGAACGGCAGGAAGACTGCGCTACCGTTATAAGCTGGAGGGACAGATTGGTGCCAAGACGGGTACTACCAATAATAACAGCGATGGATGGTTTATCGGCTTTACTCCGCAGCTGGTAAGTGGCTGCTGGGTAGGCGGTGAGGATCGCGATATCCACTTCGATTCCATGAGTATGGGTCAGGGTGCCACCATGGCATTACCTATCTGGGCCATCTTCATGAAGAAGGTTTATGCCGACCCATCGCTGGGCTACAGTCCTACCGTGAAGTTCGATATGCCAGCCGACTACAACCCATGCTATCATGCGAGCAGTGGCGGCGAGCAGGATACTTTTGAAAAGGTGAATGCCATCGACGAAGTGTTTGAATAAAAAGGTCTTGGGGGGTATTCCCAAGTTATCATAAAAAAGGCTATCCGCCGTTTTTGCCTCTATTTCTTTTAAATAGTGCAAAAATGGCGGATGTTTTTTGTTTATCTGCAATATTTTTTGTATTTTTGCAAAGTTTTAGGGCTATAGTGCGCAACGGGGCAGGAATGCAGGGGCGCAGTCCTGGAATCTGACAATGAGAAAATAATAAAAAAACATCATAATGAACGTTTCATACAAATGGCTTAAAGAATACGTCGATTTCGACCTGACACCACAGGAGACTGCTGATGCGCTGACCTCTTGCGGACTCGAAGTGGACGCTTTGGAGGAAGTACAGTCTATCAAGGGTGGACTGAAAGGTCTTTACGTAGGTAAAGTGTTGACATGCGAGGCGCATCCTAACAGCGATCACCTGCACGTAACAACCGTTGACCTGGGCAAGGGCGAGCCACAGCAGATTGTCTGCGGTGCGCCTAACGTGGCTGCCGGTCAGAAGGTAATCGTTGCCGACCTGGGTTGCGTGCTCTACGACGGCGACCAGAGCTTTACCATCAAGAAGAGCAAGCTGCGCGGTGTTGAGAGCTTGGGTATGATCTGCGCTGAGGATGAGATAGGCGTGGGTACATCTCACGACGGTATCATCGTGCTCCCTGAGGATGCACCTGTAGGTCAGTCTGCAGCTGAGTACTATCACCTGGAGAGCGACTGGCTCATCGAGATTGATATCACTGCCAACCGTGCCGATGCACTCGGCCACTGGGGCGTGGCTCGCGACCTCTATGCCTGGTTGAAGCAGAACGGTTATGAAACCAGTCTGCATCGCCCTTCTTGCGATGAATTCGTAGTAGATAACGAGGATCTTCCTATCGATGTAGAGATTGAGAACACCGAGGCTTGCAAGCGCTATGCCTGCGTAAGCATCACCGACTGCGAGGTGAAGGAGAGTCCAAAGTGGTTGCAGGACAAGCTGAACATCATCGGCCTCAGACCAATCAACAATATCGTGGATATCACCAACTACATCATGATGGCATATGGTCAGCCATTGCACTGCTTCGATGCCGACATGGTTACCGGTCATAAGATTGTAGTACGCACCCAGCCAGAGGGTACCAAGTTCGTGACCCTGGATGGCGAGGAGCACACCCTGGGTGAGCACGACCTGAGCATCTGCAATGCTGAGGAGCCAATGTGTATCGCAGGTATCTTCGGCGGTAAGGGTTCCGGTACTTACGAGACCACCAAGAGCGTGGTTCTGGAGAGTGCTTACTTCCACCCAACATGGATCCGCAAGAGCGCTCGCCGTCATGGCTTGAGCACAGATGCCAGCTACCGTTTTGAGCGTGGTGTAGATCCTAACGGACAGATCTATGCATTGAAGCAGGCTGCTATCCTCTGCAAGCAGTTGGCTGGCGGCAAGATTTCCATGCAGATCAAGGATGTATATCCAGAGCCAATGCAGGATTTCCCAGTTCGCCTGAACTATGAGTATGCTCACCGCCTCATCGGTAAGGAGATTGGTGCTGAGACCATCAAGAATATCGCCACATCTCTGGAGATGAAGATCGTGAAGGAGGATGCTGAGGGCATCGACCTCCTGGTTCCTGCTTATCGCGTGGATGTTCAGCGTCCTTGCGATGTGGTAGAGGATATCCTCCGTATCTATGGATATAATAATGTGGAGATTCCAACCCAGTTGAAGAGCTCCCTGACTGTTCAGGGCGATGAGGACAAGGCTTATCACAGCCAGAACCTCGTGGCTGAGCAGTTGGTAGGCGAGGGCTTCATGGAGATTCTCAACAACTCTCTGACCAAGACCAGCTACTATACCGACCTGGAGCTGAACAAGTATCCAATGGAGAACGTAGTGAAGGTGATGAACCCATTGAGTGCTGATCTCGGCGTAATGCGCCAGACCATGCTCTTCGGCGGTTTGGAGAGCGTAGCCCGCAACATCAACCACAAGAGCCAGAACCTGAAGTTCTTCGAGGTGGGTAACACCTATATATATAATAAGGAGAAGTGGAGCGAGGAGAGTCCTATCAAGGCTTACTCCCAGGAGGCTCACATGTCACTCTTCATCACCGGTAAGCGCGTAGAGGGCAGTTGGGCTCATGCAGATGAGCAGAGCAACATCTACGAGCTGAAGGCTGTGGTAGAGAATATCCTTCGCCGTGTAGGTATGCCACAGAACAACCTCGTAATCAAGCACAGCGACAACAACATCTTTGCCAAGGGCGTGAACTACGAGACCCGTGCCGGCAAGGTATTGGTAGAGATGGGTATCCTGAGCCACAAGCTGAAGAAGGCATTCGATATCGAGCAGGATGTATTCTATGCTGATGTTCACTGGGATAACCTGGTGAAGACCGTGAAGAAGGTGAACCTTACTTACACAGATATCAGCAAGTATCCATCTGTGAGCCGCGACCTTGCACTGCTCGTTGACAAGAACGTAGAGTTTGCACAGATTGAGCAGATTGCCCATCAGACCGAGAAGAAGCTCCTGAAGAGCGTGGTACTCTTCGACGTATATGAGGGTAAGAACCTGCCAGAGGGCAAGAAGAGCTATGCCGTAAACTTCATCCTGCAGGATGAGGAGAAGACATTGAACGACAAGCAGATTGATGCCATCATGAAGAAGCTCATTGCCAACCTCACAGGTAAGCTCAACGCAGAACTGAGATAATGCAGAATGCGATTGACGCAGAATTGAGATAATATTATATTTAAAAAACGATAAACATTTAAAATTTTATTCCAATGGGAAGAGCATTTGAATATCGTAAAGCTACAAAGCTGAAAAGATGGGGCCACATGGCCAAGACATTTACTAAGTTGGGTAAGCAGATTGCCATCGCTGTAAAGGCAGGCGGTCCAGAGCCAGAGAACAACCCAACATTGCGTGCTATCATCGCTAACTGTAAGCGTGAGAACATGCCTAAGGATAACATCGCTCGTGCCATCAAGAACGCTTGTGGCAAGGATACCAGCGATTACAAGGAGGTGACATACGAGGGATATGGCCCTCACGGAGTTGCTGTCTTTGTTGATACATTGACAGATAACACAACCCGTACAGTGGCTGACGTTCGTTCTATCTTCAACAAGTTCAGCGGTAACTTGGGTACAACAGGTTCTTTGTCTTTCCTCTTCGACCACAAGGCTGTGTTCACATTTAAGAAGAAGGAAGGTTTGGATATGGACGAGATGATTCTCGACCTGATTGACTACGGCGTAGAGGACGAGTTCGATGAGGATGAGGAGAACAACGAAATTACTATCTACGGTGCTCCAACAAGCTTCGGCGAGATTCAGAAGCACCTGGAGGCTGAGGGCTTCGAGGTAACTGGTGCTGAGTTCACCTACATTCCTAACGATTTGAAGGATGTTACTGCTGAGGAGCGCGAGACTATCGACAAGATGGTTGAGAAGTTGGAGGAGTTTGATGATGTTCAGACTGTCTATACCAACATGAAGCCTGAGATTCCTGCAGACGCAGAATAATTATGTTGCAGCAAGAGAGACAGGATAAGTTGACCAAGGTTACTTATCAGACTCATGGCACCTGCTCTAAGTACATCTGTATCAGTGTTGATGAGGATGGAAAAGTGCAGGATGCCCAGTTCATCGGCGGTTGCGATGGCAATACCAAGGGTGTTTGTGCCTTGATTCGTGGCATGAAGGCAAAGGAAGGTCATCGCCCGACTGAAGGGTATCACTTGTGGCAATAAGCCTACAAGCTGTCCAGACCAGTTGGCTACAGCCTTGCAGGAAATGGGATATTAATACAATAAAGAGGGTGTGTCATCAATATCCATGACACACCCTCTTTCCTAATACTTGAAGACATCATCCAGCAGAATCTCCTTCGGATTCTTAGCTGAATAATAAACGAAGCGGAAGGTGAAGTGGGCATCCTTGTAAACCTTCAGGCCAGGGTTGTTGTCCAATGCCTCTTTCTGGAGTTTGTGGAGCTTATCCTTGTTGGCATCAATCGCCTTCTTGTTGTCCGCTTTGTTGCGAAGAGTCATGTAATAAGAGAACACGCGGGTGTTCTTGTCAAACACGGCACTGTCTGTTCTGCTGTCATTTACGTATGGGGTAGGGCAGTATTTCTCTGTGTATTCCTTAGCCTCACGAACCGCCTTATCTTCCAGATTTTCAGTGCAAGATACGACCAAACTAGCCAAAAATAGGGTATAAATTGCTTTTTTCATCATTATTATATATTTTTTTTGCAAAGATACGAAAAAAAATACTATCTTTGCACTCCAAAGAGAGAAAAATGTATGGAGAATATAAATAAGATAAGAAATTTCTGCATTATTGCACATATTGACCATGGTAAAAGTACTTTGGCAGACCGATTGTTAGAGAAGACTCAGACCATCAAGATTACTGAGGGTCAGATGCTTGATGATATGGATCTGGAACGAGAGCGTGGTATCACTATCAAGAGCCATGCCATCCAGATGGAATACAAGGCAAAGGATGGAGACACTTACATCCTCAACCTCATCGATACTCCGGGACACGTCGATTTCTCATACGAGGTTTCTCGTTCCATCGCAGCGTGCGAGGGAGCGCTCTTGGTTGTGGATGCCACCCAGGGTGTCCAGGCTCAGACTATCTCTAACCTCTATATGGCTATTGAGCATGACCTGGAGATTATTCCGGTCATCAACAAGATAGATATGCCTTCGGCTATGCCGGAGGAAGTGGAAGATGAGATTGTGGATCTCATCGGTTGCAAGCACGAGGATATCCTCCGTGCATCCGGTAAGACCGGCGAGGGTGTCGAGGATGTTCTGGAAGCGGTGGTTAACCGTGTTCCGGCTCCTAAGGGAGATGACAAGGCACCACTCCAGGCTTTGATCTTCGACTCTGTATTCAATTCATTCCGTGGTATCATCGCCTACTTCAAGATTGAGAACGGTGTAATCCGCAAGGGCGACAAGGTGAAGTTCTTCAATACCGGAATGGAATATGATGCTGATGAGATCGGCGTACTGAAGATGGATATGATTCCCCGCAAGGAATTGGGTACCGGTGAGGTAGGTTACATCATCTCGGGTATCAAGAATGCCACCGAGGTAAAGGTGGGTGATACCATTACCCACATCGCACGTCCTTGTGAAAAGGCGATTGCAGGATTCCAGGAAGTGAAGCCGATGGTCTTTGCCGGCGTTTATCCTATCGATCCTAGCGATTACGAGAATCTGCGTGCCTCATTGGAGAAGCTGCAGCTCAACGATGCTTCGCTCACCTTCTCGCCTGAGAGTTCGGTTGCCCTGGGCTTCGGCTTCCGATGCGGATTCCTCGGTCTGCTCCATATGGAGATTGTGCAGGAGCGTCTGGACCGTGAGTTCAACATGGATGTCATCACCACCGTTCCTAACGTATCCTATATGGTATATGACAAGCAAGGTGGTGTGAAAGAGGTACATAACCCATCGGGACTGCCAGATCCAACGCTCATCGACCATATCGAGGAGCCATATATCCGAGCTACCATCATCACAGCTACCAATTATATCGGTCCTATCATGAAGCTCTGTCTCGACAAGCGTGGTGAGCTTATCAATCAGGAATACGTGAGTGGTAACCGTGTGGAGCTGCATTTCATGCTGCCATTGGGCGAGATTGTGATCGATTTCTACGATAAGCTGAAGAGTATTTCCAAGGGATATGCTTCGTTCGACTATCATATCGATTCCTTCCGTCATTCCGACCTGGTGAAGCTGGATATCCTCTTGAACGGAGAGCCTGTGGATGCCCTGAGTACTTTGACCCATCGCGACAACTCTGTGAGCTTCGGTCGCAGAATGTGCGAGAAGCTGAAGGATCTGATTCCACGTCAGCAGTTTGATATTGCCATTCAGGCTGCTATCGGTGCGAAAATCGTAGCCCGTGAAACTGTGAAGCAGGTGCGCAAGGATGTTACTGCCAAGTGTTATGGTGGTGACGTGAGCCGTAAGCGTAAGTTGCTGGAGAAGCAGAAGAAGGGTAAGAAGCGTATGAAGCAGATTGGTAACGTAGAGGTGCCACAGAAGGCATTCCTTGCGGTACTGAAGCTAGACTAAGAGATTCGACGATATAAATTTTAATAAATAGGAGGAACTTGAATTATGAGTGATTTTAAGGTTATCACCCCTAAACGTGACATAGCCAGAGAGCTTGCCCGTAGGTATAGTACGATGACTCATGACGAGTTGGATATACTGGAATCAATCCTGGAGCCAATCAAGTATGGCAAGGGCGAGAAGATTCTGGTTGAGGGTGAGGTGTGCAGAAACATTTCTTACATAGAGAAGGGGTTGGTGCGCCAATTCTATACCAAGTATGATAAGGAGGTAACAGAACACTTAGGTGTTGACCATTCTATCTTCATGTGTATTGAGAGTCTTTTCAAGGAAACCCCTTCCTACCTCCAGGTCGAGGCTTTGGAGCCTACTTTGGTGTATGCTTTGCCGAAGGCGAAGCTCGAGGCGGCTGCCATGAGAAATGTAAACATCCAGATGCTTTACCGTAAGATTCTGGAAGAGAGTTTGATTCAATCGCAGGTACATGCCGACCTGATGCGATTCGAAACTGCGCCTAATAAGTATAAGCGTTTGTGCGAGATGAATCCGCAGGTGGTGCTCCGTGCGCCGCTTACGTATATCGCAAACTATCTGCAGATGACGCCTGAGACGCTGTCTCGTATCCGATCAAACACTTTGTTGTAATTATAATCATAAAAAAATGGTGTAGCTTCTTTTTAGGGAAGCTACACCATTTTTTTGTATTTGTATCTCTTCTATTCTCTATCAGGAGTTTTTCTGTTATTCCGCTGTATAGAGGAATCGCTTGATACTCTTCTTAGGAGTCTTCTCAAACTCCTCTTCGTGGATGCGGATCTCGCTTACTTTGCTATAGGCTGGAACCATCACATTGAGCTCCTGGCGGTTCTGCTCCATAACCTCTTCCAGTTCACTTCTGCCCAGGTTCAGTGATTGAGCCTCGTCGAAGTCTGGATAAACCAGCGCTACCAGCTTGTCGCCCTTCTGGACAACCACGCTCTCTGCAACGAGGGCGAGGGAGTTGAGCTTATCCTCGATTTCCTCAGGATAGATGTTCTGACCGCTGGCACCAAGCAACATGTTCTTGCTGCGGCCCTTGATGAATACATTGCCGTCACCATCCATGGTTCCGAGGTCGCCGGAATGATACCATCCGTTCTCATCAATGGTCTGTTTGGTAGCCTCCTCATTCTTGTAGTAACCCAGCATCACGTTAGGACCCTTGGCAAGGATTTCGCCTGGCACGTTCTCCGGATCCGGACTGTCGATGCGAACCATCATGTGGAGCGCAGCCTTACCGCAAGAGCCCGGAACGAAGTTCTTGTAATCTTCGTAGCAGATGATAGGCGCACATTCTGTAGCGCCATAACCCACTGTATATCTGAAGCCCACGCCGTGGAGGAATCTTTCAACTTCCTGGTTGAACGCAGCGCCGCCGATAATCACCTCATAGAAGTTGCCACCGAAGGCATTGCTTACCTGCTCGCAGATCTTCTCCTTCACCTTCTTGCTGATGACAGGCATGTGGAGGAGCATGCGCATGCGGTTGTTCTGGATCTTAGGGAATACCTTCTTGCGGATAATCTTCTCGATAACCAGAGGCACAGCGATGATAACTGCTGGCTTGATGCGTCCGAATGCCTCGGCGATGATGGCTGGGCTAGGGATACGGGTGAGATAGTAAATATGGCAACCCTTGATGAATTCGAATATAAATTCGAACGCCATGCCATACATGTGTGCCATCGGCAGGATACTGATGACAGAATCTCCAGCCTTGATTTTCTTGCCCAATACATTCTCGGCAAAGTCGGCATTGCTCCATAGGGCACGGTATGGAACCATCACACCCTTGGAGAAACCGGTAGTACCACTAGTATAGTTGATCATAGCCAACTCGTTAGGATCCTGGTCGATATAGTAGTTGACGTGGTTCTTGCGGAAGTACTTAGGATACTTGATGCCGAACATCTCGTTGAGGTGCTCGCGGGCATAGGTCAACTTGTCGGTACGTGAAACCACGAGCGAGTAATCTGGAATGTAGATGATACCTTCCAGCCCCGGCATCTTGGTTGCATCTACCTGTGTAGCAACAACGTCGCCCACGAAGAGCAGCTTGGCATCGCTGTGGTTCACGATGTTGTGAATCTGTTCTGGCATGAACTCATGCAGGATAGGTACGGCGATGGCACCATAGGTTAGGGTAGCGAGGAAAGCCACTGCCCAATTGGCACTGTTTCTACCGCAAAGAGCGATCTTGTCGCCCTTTACTACACCGGAGTTCTCAAACATGATGTGCAGCTTCTCTATCTTGCGTGCTACATCGTGATACTGCAAGGTAGCTCCCTTGTAGTCGGTCAAGGCATCCATATCCCAATGGTCTATGATGCTCTGCTGGATAAGTGCGTTAAAGCTAGGAATTTCCATATTCTATTATTTAACGATTTTTCTAAGTTTATTTTTTTTCTCGTACTTTAAGTCTCTATCTCTGGATTACGCTTTGTTTCACGTATTATATCACGTCCTGGTAGAGGTAACGCTTGATAGACTTCTTGGCTGTCTTTTCGAATTCGGTGTCGTGCAGCTGGATGCGTGATATCTTTGCAAAGCTAGGCATCTGCATATTCAGTTCCTTTCGGTTCTGCTCCATGATGTTGGCGAGGTCTTCGTCTGAGAATCCCAGTTCCTGGCTCTCTTCTATCTCCGGATGAACGAGTGCCACGAGCTTGTCGTCTTTCTGCAGCACGATGCTCTCGTTGACCATAGCCATTGAGTTGAGCTTATCCTCAATCTCCTCTGGATAGATGTTCTGTCCGTTAGGACCGAGCAGCATGTTCTTGCTTCTACCTCTTACGAAGAAGTGACCATCGGAGTCCATCGTAGCCAGGTCGCCCGTGTGGAACCATCCATCCTCATCAATCACGGCATCGGTAGCTTCCTGGTTCTTGTAGTAGCCCTTCATTACATTGATGCCGCGGCAAACCAGTTCGCCAGCTACGTTTTCAGGGTCATCGCTCAATATCTTTACCTCCATATGCTTCACGGCAACACCGCAGCTACCTGCCACATAATTGTCCTGATGGGCAAAGGTGATGAGCGGAGCGGTTTCCGTAGTACCGTAACCCATGGCGATAGGGAAGCCGATGCTGATGAAGAAGTTCTCTATCTCCTTGTTGAGTGGAGCACCACCCACCACCACCTCGTAAGGACGCTCGCCGAACTTGCGCAGTACAAACTCGCGAACCTTCTCCTTGATGCGCTTGTTGATGACAGGCATGTTCATCAGCAGTCGGGCACGGTTGGTCTGGATATGTGGGAACACTTCTTTTCTCACGATCTTATCTACCACGAGTGGTACGGCAAAGATGATGTCTGGCTTGATTTCTGCCAGCGCTTCAGAGATGAGCGTAGGGCTCGGAAGGCGGGTGAGGAAGAAGATGTGGTTACCCATTGCCATATTGTAGATGAACTCGGTCATGAGTCCATACATGTGAGCCATCGGAAGGGTAGAGAGGATGTTGCAGTTCTTGCCGATCTTGGGATTTACCGTATCCATCAGATAATCGAGATTACCCCAGAGGGCTCTGTATGGCAACATCACACCCTTGGAGAAACCTGTAGTTCCGCTGGTGTAGTTGATCATCGCCAGCTCTTCCGGATCATCCACATGATATTTTACATGCTCAGGGCGGAAGTACTTGGGATATTTATGACCAAACATTGCGTTGAGATGCTCGCGGGCGTAAGTCAGTTTCTCTGAACGGGAAATGACGAGTGAATTATCCGGCAGATAGATGATGCCTTCCAGTGTAGGCATTTCATCGGGAGTAATCTCCGTAGCCACCACATCACCTACAAACAGGAGTCTGCTCTCGCTATGGTTCACAATGTTGTGGATCTGCTCTGGTTTGAATTCGTTCTGTATAGGCACGACGATTGCACCATAGGTGATAATAGCCAGGAAAGCTACTGCCCACTGGCTACTATTTCTACCGCAGACGGCAATCTTGTCGCCCTTCTTCACATCGCTGTTTTCAAACAGGATGTGCAGTTTCTCTATCTTTCTTGCAACATCGTGGTACTGGAGTGTAGCGCCCTTATAATCGGTGAGCGCATCCAAGTGCCAATTCTTGATGATGCTTCTCTCAATATACGAGTTAAAACTTGGTATTGAATTCATTGCACAATTTACAAAATTTTGTGCAAAGGTACAGAAAATACTGCACACCGCAAAATAAAATGTGCATTATTTTATAGATTAGCGTAAAATATTTTAGGAACTAGGTAAAAATATATAGTTTTATCCCATTATTGCCATTTACTAGTGGCAATAATGAGATAATTTTACACTTATTCATCTATTGTGAATCCTATTCGTATCTCATTGATTTGGCTGGATGAATATGAGAGATGAGGTAACTTGGCGCTACCAGCATGAAGATGCTGATGAGGAGGGTGGCTACGTTAAGTGCCACGATAAAGAGCCAGTTGAACTCCACCGGTACCGTACTTACGTAGTAAGTCTGGGCATCGAGCTTCACCATTCCCGTGAAATGCTGCAGGGAAAGAAGTCCCAGTCCGATGACATTGCCCAGTAACATTCCCTTGCCGATGATGAATACGGCAAACCAGAGGAAGGTGTGGCGGATAGTCTTGTTGCGGGCACCCAAGGCTTTCATCACTCCAATCATCGAAGTGCGCTCCAGGATGATGATGAGCAATCCGCTGATCATCGTTACGCCTGCCACGATGAGCATCAGTCCCAGGATAATCCATACATTCAGGTCCATCAGGCTGAGCCATTGGAAGATGTTCGGATTCAGCTCCTTGATGGTGGCGCTGCTGTAGGTTTCTCCGTAATGATCTACGGTACGGTTCACCTTATTGATAACATAGTCTTCCGTCTCGTTGAGCTTGTCGAAGTCCTTCACGGTCAGCTCGGCACCGCTTGCCTGGTCATCCTCCCATCCATTCAGCTTCACGGCTGTATAGAGGTCGGTATAGACCATCAGTTCATCGTACTTCTTGAGATTGGTCTCGTAGATGCCCGCGATGGTGAACCGGCGCATTCTCACGCCCTGGTTATCGATGAAGTAGGCGAAGATGCGCTCGCCGTTCTTCAGCTTCAACTTGTCTGCCATCAGCTTGGAAATCAGAATCTGGTTATGGCTGGCTTTGTCATCAAACTTCGGTATGCTTCCTTCCACCATGTTCTGATGGATGAAGGTAGAGTCGAAATCCGGTCCCACACCCTTGAGTACTACGCCCAGGAAATCGTTGTCGGTCTTGAGGATTCCTTCTTTCATGGCAAAGCGCTGCACATGTTTCACGCCCGGAATCTTCTGGAGCACCTTCACCATCGAGTCGTTCATCACCACCGGATACTGGTTCTGCTGCTGCAGGGTCATGAAGTCGGCCACCTGAATATGGCTTCCGAAGCCAATCACTTTGTCGCGGATGGTGTGCTTGAATCCCAGCACCACGCATACCGACATGATCATGATGGCGAGTCCGATGGCAACACCGGCTGTGGCAATATGAATGGCAGGGCGAGAAACTTTACGTTTGTCGCCCTGATCACTATATAATCTCTTTGCTATAAACAGAGGAAAGTTCATCTTTTCTTTTGTAATGTTAAAGTCCTTCGTCCTCCACTCTTCCCGGATAAGCCTCGAGTGCCTTGGCAAGAACTATCAATGCGCGGTTCAGGTCGTCCTTCTTCAAGACGTACGCCATACGTACCTGGTTGCGGCCGGCACCAGGAGTGGTATAGAAACCTGAGGCTGGAGCCATCATCACGGTCTCGCCCTCATAATCAAACTCTTCCAGACACCAGCGGCAGAACTTGTCTGAGTCGTCGATAGGCAACTTGGCTACGGTATAGAAGGCACCCATTGGGATAGGAGAGTAAACGCCCGGAATACGGTTGAGGCCGTCGATCAGACACTTACGTCGATCTACGTACTCATCATATACATCGCGATAGTACTCCTCAGGTGCATCGAGTGAAGCCTCGGCAACAATCTGACCGATCAGTGGAGGAGAGAGGCGAGCCTGGCAGAACTTCATCACCGCCTTGCGGATCTCGGCATTCTTGGTTATCAGGGCACCCACACGGATACCACACTCGCTGTATCGCTTGGATACAGAGTCGATGAGTACGGTGTTCTGCTCGATACCCTCAAGATGCATCGCACTGATGTAAGGGCTGCCGGTGTAGATATACTCGCGGTAAACCTCATCAGAGAAGAGGTAGAGATCGTACTTCTTCACCAGGTCGCGAATCTGGTTCATCTCTCTGCGGGTATAGAGATAGCCGGTAGGGTTGTTCGGGTTACAGATCAGAATGGCACGGGTGCGCTCATTGATGAGTTCCTCAAACTTCTCCACCTTAGGCAGGGAGAAACCTTCCTCGATGGTAGTGGCGATGGTACGGATCTTGGCACCCGCCGAGATGGCGAACGCCATATAGTTAGCGTATGCAGGTTCTGGTACGATGATCTCGTCTCCTGGGTTCAAGCAACTCATGAAAGAGAAGAGCACAGCCTCAGAACCTCCCGATGTGATGATGATATCATCGGCAGTTACGTTGATATTGAATTTCTTGTAATAATCTACTAGCTTCTCACGATAACTGAGATAGCCCTGACTTGGAGAATACTCCAAGATGGTGCGGTCGATGTGTTTCAGCGCATCGAGACCACACTGTGGAGTAGGAAGATCAGGCTGACCGATATTGAGGTGATAAACCTTAACTCCACGTTTCTTTGCTGCGGCAGCCAGTGGAGCCAACTTCCTGATAGGTGACTCTGGCATTTCAAGACCGCGTACAGATATTTCTGGCATCTTTTCTAAATAATTCTTTCTGTTATTAACCCTAGCAAGCAGTTTCCTCTTCCAGGCCCGGTACTTACCCAGCCGTATCAGATGAAACAATATCTCGCAAATCGTCTGCAAAGATACGCAATTTCATTGAAAATACGTAATAGATTGGGTTAAAAATTGATTTTTTAGTAAAAAACTCTTTATTCTGTTGCTCTTCTCCATTCTTTTTTATAACTTTGCATCATCTTTCGGCTCTTTTTGCTCTGCCTATTATATAATTAAGGTGAAAAGGAGAAAGGGAGTCTGGAAAAGGATAATAAAATAAAGATTTAAAACATTAGTAAAAGGAAAAGAAATTATGAGAAGTAGAACAAGCACTTGGTTTGAGACAAAGGTTAAATATCAGAAGACAATGGAGGATGGTTCAGAAAAGGTGGTTTCTGAAGCATACGTAGTTGATGCCCTGAGTTTCACCGAGGCAGAGAGCGCTATTATCGACGAGATGTCTGTCTATGTAAGCGGCGAGTTGAAGGTCAGCGGCATCGGTAAGGCTTGCTATGGAGAGATCTTCTTCAGCGATATTGATGATGATGACAAGTGGTACAAGGCTAAGCTCCAGTTCATCACCATTGATGAAAAAACTGAAAAGGAGAAGCGCTCTAATGTTACATATCTCGTCCAGGCTAAGTCTTTGGCTCGTGCACTCCGCTATATAGATGAGGTGATGGGCAAGACCATGATCGACTATGATGTAGTAGGCTTGAACGAGACCAAGCTGATGGATGTTTTCGAGCACCATGCTCCTGGTGACAAGAAGGAAGAGAAGAACGACGTGCCTGAGTACGAGCAGCAGAATCAGTAAAGAAAGGGAGGACGAACTATGTATGATGTAAAAGGAAATCTTCATGAAGTGTTGGGCAGCTTGCCTGCAGGGGTTAGCCTTGTAGCCATCAGCAAGTTTCATCCCAACGAGTTTATTGAGGCGGCGTATGCCGAGGGGCAGCGCATCTTTGGCGAGAGCCATGAGCAGGAACTCGCCAAGAAGGTGGCTTCCCTGCCTAGGGATATCCAGTGGCATTTCATCGGTCATCTGCAAAGTAATAAGGTGAAGTACATTGCTCCTTATATCTCCATGATTGAGTCGGTGGATAGCCTGAAGCTCCTGAAGGAGATTGACAGGCAGGCAGCCAAGCACGACCGCGTGGTGAAGGTGTTGCTGGAACTGCATATTGCCGAGGAAGATACCAAGTCGGGGCTTTCGCTCGATGCCTGCCGTGAACTCCTGGAGGCTGGCGAGTGGAGAGAGATGCCTCATGTGCAGATATGCGGCTTGATGATGATGGCATCGAATACCGATGATGAACAGCAGATTGCCTCTGAATTTGATGAGGCTGCCAGGTTCTTCGATGAGGTAAAGGCAAAGTATTTCGCCGATGATGATGCCTTCTGCGAGCGCAGCTGGGGTATGAGCCACGACTATCATATCGCTGTCAAGCACGGCAGTACGATGGTGCGTGTGGGTACTACCATCTTCGGTCCTAGAATCTATTAAGGTTCTAGAATCTATTGAATAAAAGGAAAGAATAAATCCCTAGACGATAGCTGATATCGCCTAGGGATTTTTGTTTTGTTCCTAATGGAAATTGTATCTGATGTTTTTAATGATTGTCTTCACTGTTAATGATGATTGTCTTCATCATTAATGGCATTTGTTCTTATCCTTAATGATAATCTATGTTCAATAGTGTTGAACCTATGTTCAGCACTGCTGAACTTAAGTTCAACACTGTTGAACACACATTCAACTTCGCTGAACGTAGCTTTCTATTCATAGCGGAAGCTTTTACCTCTTAGTATATTACCTTCTTTCCCTTATTGGTGATGTAAAGATGTCCCTTGAGAGGGGTGGCAATCTTCCTGCCTTCCAGGTCGAAGTATTCGGTTGAAGTAGAGGTTGCATCCTTGTCTATAAGGGTGTTCTCGATACCCGTAGCCTTGAAATCCTTGAGGTAGTCGAAGCTGACGATGCCGGTAGCCTCATCCTTTGCTATGTTGTAGAGTGGGCGGGTGGTCATTGTGCTCCAGTTGAACTTCACTTCTGTCAGACTGTTGATGTCGCTTCCATCCTTTCCTATTTTATAGGCTGGGAACGGATCATTCCAGCAGCTCTCCCAATATTGATCTGCAGTATATTTGTTATTGCCGATATTTGCCTGGTTGATGACCAGACCATCTGCAGGAACAATCGATACTCTAGGAATACCTATGGTATTGTTTGGGCTGTCCGTGAGATGTACTTTATCGATATCGCTGTAATCGATGCGCCATACCAGCAAGCCATATCCAGGAAGCGCCTTGTACCAGCCTTCGTTTCTGATGTTCTGGAGGAGGAGAAATTCTCCCTTGGCTCTTTCCATCAACTCCTTCTTTTCCTGAGCTGTTGGGTCGGTTGTAGAGTAATTCTCGTTGATGCGGAAATTATCTTCGTTCACATCAGCCTCTATCTTGTAGGCTTTTGATGCCTGGTCGTATGGTTCCAGGGTAAGTTGCTGTGCCTGTGTATCATCAAGCGTGGTAGGGGTAGCCCATCCCATCAGCATCTTCTGCCATGGTGAATAAGGGGTAGGGCGGTAGCCGTTGTCTGTATATTCGCCTGCATCCATCACATCCCAGAACTCTGGCGACTGGTTGTCGGCATCCTTATACTCGGTATTATAATGATCAGGCAAGCCCATGGTATGAGAGAACTCGTGACAGAAGAGTCCGATGCCATTGATGGAAGGGGTTTTTGAATCAGGCGAACCGTTCAACTCGTTGTTGAGACCATAGCGGCAGATTCTGCAACCATTGTAAATCAGATATTCCTGTGGCATGATTTTGTTGCCTGCCGCATTATATTTATAGAAATTGTCGGTACCCGACTTAGGCCAGAGATAGTCGTCGGAATTACCGCTGATACTCTGCGAATAGCCGGCGTAGATGATGTAAACCAGATCTACGAACCTGTCGCCATTGTTGTCATATTTAGAGAAATCAACGTTGTCGGCAGCAGCCTGGGCACAAGCCTCGCTGATCATCTGCTTGAAATTCTGGTCGTTACCCTTTGAATCATCCGTTCCGTAATAGGCAGATTTCTTGCTGATGGTATATGGACCTACGATGTCGAACTGTGGAGTGAATTTGCCCATGCTGCATTCCTTGAAATACTCCTTTACCGAACCGTAGTTTACATCTCGCTGGTTGAATACCGAAACATCCTGACTAGGTACTGCTGTGCCGAAATCGGCATTAAGATAATGGTTGAAAGTGGCAACGGGATTGTTGCTCTTGAACTTCACATCCTGGAAATCTACCAGGATAACCAGCGCCTTGGGCGATCCGGTATGAGGAAAATAGGCTGGGGCTATTGATCCAATGCCGTTTGCTCTAGTCTTGAGAGTATTGATAACTGTAGCTTTTCGGGCATTGAGCGTCTCGGTAGAGATGATTTCGTATTTTCCGTTATCACACTTCTTCAGCGGAGTGCCGTCGAGAAGCGAGTAATATGAAAAATGCTCATCTCCATGGAGTGTTGCTGATACGATGGTGCCATCTACCAATTTCAATTGTGTGACACCAGGTTTCGCCTTGGCTGCAAACACCGTAGTGGCAGTCATCAAAGCGAGCGTTAGGCATAGGATAATCTTTTTCATCATTATTATGGATTAGTTACTGATATTATGGATTCTATTTGAAATAGTATTGTCCCTTCTTCTGAGTCTGGTTTCCAAACTCGATGGCGTGATGCGGACAATGGTGATAGCAGGTAAAGCAGGTGAGGCAATCCTTATGGTGCAGCCAGACTGGATATTCGCCATGTCCGCCCTTGATATCACCTACCGGACATACGTTGGCACAGATGCCGCACTTCACGCAACGGTCTTTCTCTACGTGGAAACGCTTGTCGGTGATGAGCACATTCTCGAAGAAACCACCCACCACCTTGGTGAAGAACCATGGGATAGGGCCTTTGACCAATCGGCTGATGCCTTCCTTGCGGTCGAAAATCTCCTCGCAGACAACGGCAAGTTCCTGTGCAGCATTCTCCTTCTTTCGGATTTCACGCTCCTTCGGATCCACATCCATGAACGGCAGACCGATGTACGATTCCGGCATGATGAGAGAGTAGGAAGATGATACTTCCGTAATGCCCAGAGCCTGGAGCGAAGGATTCTGGGAAATCACCTTGTTGAGATTCTCGATGGTTAGTCCGATGCTGTCGCCTGCCGTGCAGACGCAATAGGTGAAGGGGCTATTTTTCAGACAGTCATCAGCTTTCGCCTTGTTTCCGCCAGTGGCATCAGATGGTTCTCTCAGAATATTCATCTTGCAAATAAACTCCCTTACCAGTTTCGGCACACGCCATCCATGTACGGGGAAAACGAATCCGAGCCGTTCATTCTCTTTCAGAATAAACGGCTCGGCTAAGTTATGGCTTGAATCATCTGCTCTCATGTAAGGAGCGATGGATATCAAGTCTTCACGAGTAGCCGCCGCCAGTTTCGACGCCGCCCACTTGGTATTTCCTGTTCCAGAAAAATAAAATATCATATCAAGCTTACTTCTTCTCGTTCATTACGCCCTCTATATAGATGCGCGACATCTCTACATTGCCATTGGTACGAACGGTGATGCTCTTCTTGAAATGACCAGGGAACATACCCTTGCCATTGTAGGTAACACTGATCTGTCCCTTCTGACCTGGAGCAATTGGCTGCTTGGTATAAGATGGCACGGTGCAACCGCAGCTAGCGATAGCCTGGTTGATGACGAGAGGCTTGTTACCCACATTGGTGAAGGTGAATGTAGCCTTCTGCACAGGAGCGGTCTCTTCGAAGGTACCGAAGTTGTGCACTACCTTTTCAAACTTGATTTCTGCCTGAGCTGAGGCTGTTGCAACCATAGCTACGAGCATCGTCAAAGCCAATATGATTCTTTTCATCTTTATATCCTTTCTTTATTAAATTTACTTATTGATGTACCTTATTATATATTAATTATATGCTAATTGGATGCAAAAGTACATATAAAGTTTATTATAGCGCTACTTTTTTACATTATTTTATATAATTCTTAAGAAATTTACCAGTTAAGCTCGTTTTGCACGCGGCTACTTCCTCAGGAGTACCGGATATCACGAGGTTACCGCCCTTGTCGCCACCCTCAGGACCGAGGTCGATGATATGGTCGGCACACTTGATGACATCCAGGTTATGTTCGATAACTACCAAGGAATGACCTCGTTCGATCAGCGCCTGGAAAGCATGGAGCAATCGCTTGATATCATGGAAGTGCAGACCGGTGGTTGGCTCATCGAAGATGAAGAGCGTAGGCGACTGGTCTTCCTTGCCGATAAAGTAGGCGAGTTTCACACGCTGGTTCTCACCGCCGGAGAGGGTGCTGGAGTTCTGACCGAGCTTGATATAGCCCAATCCAACCTCCTGCAGAGGCTTGAGTTTGCTGACGATGATGCGGCAGGCATCGAAATCGCCCACATGGTGCTGGAGCTTTTCATCGCTGAAGAACTCTATCGCCTCGTTCACGGTCATGTTCAGCACATCATTGATGTTCTTTCCTCCGTAGTGTACCTCCAGGATATCGTGCTTGAACCGCTTGCCCTTGCATGCCTCGCAGGTAAGGGTGAGGTCAGCCATAAACTGCATCTCGATGGTTACGTATCCAGCTCCCTTGCATTCCTCGCATCTTCCGCCCTCGGTATTGAAGGAGAAGAATTGTGGGGTGAATCCCATCTGCTTGGCGAGTGGCTGGTTGGCAAAGAGGGTGCGGATGGCATCGTATGCCTTCAGATAGGTGGCAGGGTTGCTGCGGGTACTCTTGCCGATAGGGTTCTGATCTACAAACTCCACGTGCTTGATGGCATCCACATCGCCTTCCAGCGAACTGTATTCGCCAGGGGCATCTGCCACCAGGTCTAGATGGCGGCGGAGGGCTGGATAGAGGATTCCCTTGATGAGGGAACTCTTGCCCGAACCGGATACGCCGGTGATGACGGTGAAGATGTTGAGCGGAATCCTTACATCAATGCCGCGGAGATTGTTCATTCGGGCTCCCTTGATCTCGATGGCCCTGTTCCATGCACGATGACTGGCAGGAACGGCAATCTCCTCCTTGTGGGTGAGATACTGGATGGTATGGCTCTCCGGGAATTTCTCCAGAAGGGCTTTCTGCTGCTCTGGGTCGGTGGATGAGTATTCGGATGACGGACCGGCATATACCAGTCTTCCACCCAGTCTTCCTGCATCCGGACCGATATCGATGAGATAATCGGCAGCACGCATGATTTCTTCGTCATGCTCTACCACAACCACGGTGTTGCCCAGTTGCTGCAGCTCTCTCAGTACCTTGATGAGTCGGTCGGTATCTCGGCTATGGAGTCCGATACTTGGCTCGTCGAGGATATACACGCTGCCTACCAGCGAAGAACCGAGGCTGGTGGTCAGGTTGATGCGCTGGCTCTCTCCTCCGGAAAGGGAGTTGGAGAGACGGTTGAGCGTGAGATAGCCAAGTCCTACATCCAGAAGGAATTGCAGACGGTGGGTAACCTCGGTTAAGAGTCGCTTGCCCACTTCCCGCTCATGCTCTGTCAGCTCCAGCTTCTGGAACCATGCGCTGAGATTGGTAATCGACATATCTACCAGTTCGGTGATGCTCTTTCCGCCAATCTTCACATAGTTGGCTTCCTTCTTGAGTCGGGTGCCATGGCAATCCGGACAGATGGTCTTTCCGCGGAATCGGCTCAGCATCACACGGTATTGTATCTTGTACTGGTTCTCCTTCACCATTCTGAAGAATTCGTCGATGCTCACTCGGTCGTGCGGGTCGCGCTTCTTATCCGAAGGCAATCCATGCCAGAGCCAGTCTTTCTCCTTCTGGGTGAGCTCGTAGTAAGGCTTGAAGATCGGGAAGTTGTATGGCTCCGCACGTCGGATGAATTCCTTGAGCCACATGCCCATCTTCTCTCCACGCCAGCATACCACGCATCCATCGTAGAGGCTCATGGAAGTGTTAGGGATGACGAGCTTCTCGTCGATTCCGATCACGCTTCCGAATCCCTCGCAGGTAGGGCAGGCACCCAATGGGGAATTGAAGGCAAACATGTTGTCGGTTGGTTCCTCGAAGGTGATGCCGTCGGCTTCGAACCGGGTAGAGAAATCGTAGCTGATATTGCTTGGCAGGAAGAGGAGGCGGCAGGCACCGTCGCCCTCATAGAAAGCAGTCTCGGCAGAATCGATGAGGCGGCTGATGTCGTCCTTCTCATCGCTTACCGAAGCACGGTCGATGACGAGGAAGATATCCTCCGGCTCGGCATCGCCCTGGAAATCGTCGATGCGGATGAATTCACCTTTCACCAGAATGCGTGCGTATCCCTCCTGAAGATACATCTCCAGTTGCTTTTCCAGGCTTCTGCCTTCTACGATATGTAAAGGGGCAAGGATTACAAACTTGGTGCCCTTGGAAAACTGTCGGGTGCAGGCAAGCACATCCTCGGTAGTATGGCGCTTCACTTCCTGTCCGCTGATAGGCGAATAGGTCTTGCCGATACGGGCGAAGAGCAGGCGCAGGTATTCGTAGATTTCCGTGCTGGTGCCCACGGTAGAACGTGGGTTGCGGGAGATCACCTTCTGCTCGATGGCGATGGCAGGAGGTAACCCCTTGATGAAATCACATTCCGGTTTGCTCATTCTGCCCAGAAACTGGCGGGCATACGAAGACAGCGACTCCACATACCGGCGCTGTCCCTCGGCATATAAGGTATCGAAAGCCAATGAAGACTTGCCCGACCCGGAGACACCCGTAATGGCAACAAACTTGCCTTGCGGTATCTTCACGTCGATGTTCTTCAGGTTGTTGGCTCTCGCCCCCTTGATCTCTATATATTTTTCTTTCCCCATTTTCTTTTTTTACCTTTTTACCCTTATTCGTGGTGATAAGGTTCACCTTTTATAATAGTACATGCGCGATAGAGCGCTTCTGTAAAGATGAGACGTACCATCTGATGCGAGAAGGTCATCTTGGAAAGGGAGATTTTCTCGTTGGCGCGGTCATATACTGCCTGTGAGAAACCGTAGGGACCACCGATGACAAACACGAGTCTTCTGGCAATAGCCTGTTTGCGCTCTATCCATTTGGCAAACTCGATGCTTCGGAACTCCTGTCCGTGCTCATCCATCAGCACCACGGTATCAGAAGGCTGAATCAGTTTCAGAATCAGTTCACCCTCCCGTTCCTTCTGCTGCTGTTCGCTGAGACTCTTGGTGTTCTTGAGCTCAGGAATCGTTGTTATATTGAAGGGCATATAGTGGGTGATGCGCTCGGCATAATCCTTGATGCCCGCAATAAAATGCTTGTTTACGGTCTTGCCGACCAATATCAGTTCAGTTTTCATCTTTTAAATGGTAAGCTATAAACAATTAACTGTAAACGATTAACTTTTATAGTATCCTTTCTTTTCCAGCTTCGGGTTCTTAGGGAACCATCCCTTCTCGCAGCGTACTTTCTGTTCGAAGAGTTCCCCGATGCTCCAGAGACAGGAAGCACCCAGCACACCGAGAAGGGCAGAGAAGAGAACATTCGCAACCAGAAAGGCTGCACCCACACTGATGATACCCGAAACCAGGAACACCCACCAGTAGCGGGTGCCCGTATAATATTCTACCTTGATGACAATAGGGTGGAAGAGTCCTATTATTAAAAAGGTGGAAACGGCGATGATAACGCCAGTATAATATAATTCCATAAGCCTATTTTTTATTACTTTTTTGTTTCAATGTGCAAAAATACAAAAAAAACTCCAATCTTGTTTGGTTTCTCGAATATTTTATATATCTTTGTACGCAAAAAGAGAAATATTGTGCTGTTTTCGGGCACAACCCTCTGATTGAATATTATTAATAACAAAATAGAATCAAACTATGGCTAATAACGCAGAATTGATCAAGCAGTGTGAAGAAAGAGCTCAGCAGTGGCTCACACCTGCTTTTGACGAAGAAACTCGTAACGAAGTAAAGGCAATGCTCGAGGCTGAGGATAAGTCAGCACTCGTAGATGCTTTCTATCAGAACCTGGAGTTCGGTACTGGTGGTTTGCGCGGTATTATGGGCGCAGGTACCAACCGAATGAACAAATATATCGTTGGTATGGCTACACAGGGCTTTGCTAACTACATCCTCAAGGCTTTCCCAGGTGAGGAGAACCTTTCTGTTGTTGTAGGCCATGACTGCCGTAACAACTCTCGTCTCTTCGCAGAGACTGTTGCTGCCATCTTCTCTGCTAATGGTATCAAGGCTTATCTCTTCGAGAGCCTCCGCCCAACACCAGAGATTTCATTCGCTATCCGCGAGCTCGGTGCCAAGGCTGGTGTCAACGTTACTGCTTCTCACAACCCTAAGGAGTACAACGGTTACAAGGCTTACTGGAGCGATGGCGCTCAGGTTCTGGCTCCACACGATACTGGTATCATCGAGGAGGTGAACAAGGTTACTATCGACCAGGTGAAGTTCGAGGCTAACTGGGATAAGATTCAGATCATCGGTGGTGAGATGGATTACGACTACATGACAGCCGTTCATTCTGCTATGATTGATCAGGATGTCATCAACCGTCAGAAAGACCTCAACATCGTTTATTCAGCTATGCACGGTACAGGTCGTGTCATCGTTCCTCTCTGTCTGCGTTCTTGGGGCTTCCAGAACATCAATGTAGTTCCTGAGCAGATGGTTGTAGATGGCAACTTCCCTACAGTGGTTTCTCCTAACCCGGAGAATGCTGAGGCTATGACTCTCGGTATGAAGCTCGGTACCAAGTTGAACGCTGACCTCGTAGTTGCTACTGACCCTGATGCTGACCGCCTCGCTATCGTTTGCCGCGATGACAAGGGCGAGTGGATGATCATCAACGGTAACCAGACAGCCATGATGTTCTGCTACTATATCATCGAGAACAAGAAGAAGTTGGGTAAGTTGAAGCCAACAGACTTCCTCGTAAAGACCATCGTTACAACAGAGGTGATTGCTGAGATTGCCAAGAAGAACAACGTAGAGTTGCGCGACTGCTACACAGGTTTCAAGTGGATTGCACGCGAGATTGCTATCTCTGAGGGCAAGCAGCAGTACATCGGTGGTGGTGAGGAGAGCTTCGGCTTCCTGCCATACGACAAGGTACGTGATAAGGATGCTCCTGCATCTATCTGCCTGATTTGTGAGATTGCTGCCTGGGCTAAGGATCAGGGCAAGACCCTCTACGATCTCCTGATGCAGATCTATGCAGAGTATGGCTTCAGTAAGGAATTTACAGTAAACGTGGTTCGCCCAGGTAAGACTGGTGCTGACGAGATCAAGCAGATGATGTCAGACTTCCGTGCTAATCCTCCAAAGGAGTTGGGTGGCAGCAAGATTGTTACCTGGAAGGACTACCAGAGCTTGGAGGCTAAGCATGCTGACGGCAGTGTAGAGAAGCTCGATATGCCTACAACAAGCAATGTACTCCAGTGGTTCTGCGATGACAATACCAAGGTAAGCGTTCGCCCTTCTGGTACAGAGCCTAAGATCAAGTTCTATATTGAGGTAAAGGATCCTTCATTCAAGTGCGCTGGCTGCTACAACCGCTGTACTGCTGCTGCAATGGATAAGATCGAGGCTATCAAGAAGAGCTTGAACCTGGATTAATAAAAGCAATTGAACTTTATATGAATGTGTGGGGGAGAAATCTTCGCCTGCATATTCCTCTGAAAGATATTTTTTTGATGCATTATTTAGCTCTAACATTAAATAATGCAATTTCTCGGCGAGAAGTCATCCTGACTTCTCGCCATTTTGAATTTGATAGGTATATGGAAAATAAGAGAAAGATCATAGCCCTTTTGATGGGACTTTCGCTAGGAGGTCAGTCTGTCTATGCCCAAGGGTATAGTTGTGGCAACGTGTCTCTGGTTTGCTCGCCCGATACACTCAGGGGTGCCCAGATAGGTGCCTTTTCCAGCGTGGTTCGACAGCAGATGCGTGGTGTGAGCCTGGCTGGTATCATCAATTCGGTGGGCGATGATATGCGCGGTGTGCAGATTTCGGGTGTTTCCAATGTGGTGAAGGGTGGCAATGGCGTGCAGTTGTCTTTATTTAATAATGTATCCAGTTCTCCGTTCCGCGGCGTGCAGTTGAGTGGACTTTCCAATGTTTCCATGGGTATGAAGAGGGGGTTGCAGATTGCTGCTGCCAACGTCAGTTCTTCCTATATGCGTGGCTTGCAGTTGGGTGGCTACAATTATGCTGATACCCTGAATGGTTCTCAGGTTGGTTTGTTAAATGTTTGCCTTAGCCATCCTCGTGGTGTGCAGATTGGTGTCATCAACTATAGCCGGGATACTGTAGCACATAAGATAGGACTGGTAAATGTGAACCCAAAGACGCGTATCGACTATATGTTTTATGGCGGTTCTGCTACCAAAGCCAATCTTGCCGTAAGATTCCGCAACAGGAGTACGTATAATATCCTCGGTATCGGAACCCATTACTTCGGATTGGATGAGAAGTTTTCGGGTGCCTTGTTCTATCGCATCGGTCAGTATTTCCAGTTATCGCCTAAGTTCTCCCTGAGTGGTGATCTCGGATTCTATCATGTAGAATCGTTCCAGGAACATTCGCAGGATAAGCCGGAGCGGCTCTATTCTCTTCAGGCTCGCATCAATGCCGACTATCAGTTGGGCAGATACACCAGTGCCTTTGCCTCAGTGGGTTATGGGGATACCCATTATTATCATGGTGGCAGGTATCGCCGTCGTGCCATTGTAGAAGCAGGTTTGGCTGTGCGTCTCCAACGCAATTCATCTTTTACGGATATCTCTGCCAGAAAGGAGAATGAATATGATATGGAGGCATGGAAGGAAGGAACCATTTTTGCCTTCGATGATCCGGAGCGACAGAAGAAGCATCCTTGGAAGGCTGCCTTGGAAGCTTTTGCCATCAATGTGGGTGTGCAATGCTTCGACCAGTTTGTGATGAACGAGGAGTTTGCCAAGATTTCCTTCCATAGCATCAAGCACAATATAGAAACGGGTTTTGTTTGGGATAACGACCAGTTCTCTACCAATCTGTTTGCCCATCCATACCATGGCGGACTCTATTTCAATGCTGCAAGAAGTCATGGCATGAATTTTTGGGAATCGGTGCCATACTCTTTCTGTGGAAGTTTGATGTGGGAGACTACCTGCGAGATAGAACCGCCTGCCATCAACGACCTGATGGCTACTACTTTTGGTGGTATTGCCATCGGAGAGGTGACGCATCGTGTGAGCAATCTGGTATTTGATGACCGCTTGTCTGGTTTTCCTCGTTTCATGCGAGAGTTCCTGGGAACTCTCATCTGTCCAATCAAGGGATTGAATCGAATCTTGAGTGGCGATGCCTGGCGGGTGAGAGGCAGATATTATAAATATCACGATTACCAGCGCAGTCCTGTCAGTTTCTCTGCATCGGCAGGTTATAGATACCTCGCAGACAACAATACGCTGTTCCGTGGTGAGGGCAATCCATACGTCCGTTTCAATCTGGTTTATGGTGATCCGTTTGATGGTGAGACCACCAAGCCATACGACTACTTTACATTGGATGCCACTTTCGGCTTGAGTAGCAACCAGCCTCTGATTACCGGTCTGCATCTTCTGGGAAGATTGTGGAGTGTACCGGTGGAGGTGAGCAAGGGCACGGAGATGGAGTTCGGTATCTTCCAGCACTTCAACTATTACGATTCGCAGCCGGTGAAGGATGGTACCAGTCTGGTGCCTTACCGCATATCCGAGGCAGCCTCTTTCGGTCCTGGCATCATCTACCGCTTCCCTCAGGTGGGCAATCTCACCAGGTTTGAGCAGCGTGTCTTCCTGGATGGTATCCTGCTGGGTGGAAGTCTGACCGATTATTACAATGTGATAGACCGCGACTACAACATGGGTAGCGGTTATAGCGTGAAGGCTATCAGTTTCATGGAGTTCGGCAAAGTAGCTACCTTCCAGATAGGTGCCGACTATTATCGCATCTTCACCTGGAAGGGATATGAGGGAAAGGATCTGGCGACGACCGATCCGCTCTATCTCAATGCCCAGGGCGACAAGGGAAATGCATCTCTGCTGGTGCTGAATGCCCGCTTCAGTCTGGCATTGTCCAATCGGCTGAACCTGGACTTCAATGTGTCCAACTATTGGCGTGATACCCATTACTCATATCATGACGATGTAACGTCTAAAACCTTTGATATGAGTCTGGGATTGCAATACAAGTTCTAGGAAGCAGTCGTCTTATTAGTAGATATTTAGCCGATTTTTAGCAGAAATTAGGGGTGCAAAGGGAAACGATATACATAAAAATGTAGAAAAATCGCAAAAAGTTTTGCATATTTTCTGGATTTATATTACCTTTGCACCCATATTTCAAACATAAAACATAGAATTATACTCTTATGGGAGGCATTTTCGGAACTATTTCCAAGAAAAGCTGTGTCGCAGACCTTTTCTACGGCACCGACTACAACTCACATCTCGGTACACGCCGAGGCGGTTTGGCAACCTACAGTAGTGAGAAGGGCTTCGTTCGCTCTATCCACAACTTAGAAAGTTCTTATTTTAGAACGAAGTTTGAACCTATACTCGACAAATTCGAGGGTGCGACATCAGGTATCGGTGTGATTAGCGATACAGATGCGCAGCCATTGATTATGAACTCTCATCTTGGTCGCTTTGCCATTTGCACAGTAGCCAAGATATTAAATAAGGATGAACTTACTCAGCACCTGTTGGAAAAGAACATGCACTTTGCAGAGATGTCTTCAGGAAGTACCAACCCAACCGAGTTGGTGGCTCTTCTCATCATCCAGGGAAAAAATTTCCGCGAGGGAATCGAGAATGTGTTCCATCATATCAAGGGTTCTTGCACTATGATGATCCTTACAGAGGATGGCATCATCTGTGCCCGCGACAGTTGGGGGCGTACACCTCTTATTATAGGTAAGAAGGAGGGTGCTTATGCTGCTTCCAGTGAGACCACTTCATTCCCTAACCTTGACTTTGAGACAGCACACGAGGTAGGTCCTGGCGAAATCGTGAAGATTACTGCAGAGGGTATGGAGCAGATCCGTCCTGCCAATAAGAAAATGCAGGTTTGTTCTTTCCTTTGGGTATATTATGGATTCCCAACTTCTACCTACGAGGGCAAGAATGTAGAGGAAGCCCGCTTTACCAATGGTTTCAATCTTGCCAAGACAGATGATGTAGAGGTAGATTGCTGCAGCGGTATTCCTGATTCTGGTACAGGTATGGCGATGGGATATGCTGCCGGTAAGGGCGTGCCTTACCAGCGTTGTATTGCCAAATATACTCCTACCTGGCCTCGAAGCTTTACACCTAGCAACCAGAGCATGCGCTCTCTGGTAGCCAAGATGAAGCTGATTCCTAACAAGGCTATGTTGAAGGGTAAGCGTGTGTTGTTCTGCGATGACAGTATTGTGCGCGGTACCCAGCTTCGCGACAATGTGAAGGTGCTTTTCGATCAGGCTGGTCTGAAGGAATGCCACATGCGTATCGCTTGTCCTCCATTGGTTTATGGCTGTCCTTTCATCAATTTTACTTCTTCCAAGAGTGACATGGAGTTGATTACCCGCAGAATCATCGAGAAGTTTGAGGGCGATGCCAACAAGAATCTGGAGAAGTATGCTACCACAGGTTCTCCTGAATATCAGAGAATGGTGGATGAGATTGCCAACCAGCTTGGATTGACTACACTGAAGTTCAATACCATCGAGCAGCTCGTGGAAGCTATCGGTTTGCCTAAGTGCCAGGTATGTACCCACTGCTTCGATGGTAGTAGTGCTTATACCTTGAATGAATTCGCAGACGAAGATTAAAATATAAAATCCCGATTTCCTGAACTTTGCATCAGATGAGCAAAGTCTTGGAAATCGGGATTTTTTTTATCTCTTGCCGGCAAAGAATGGTTATTTCTTCTTCAGCAAGGGTGCCAGGAATTTGTAGGTATAGCCTATCTTGCTCTTTGCCATCTCTTCCGGTGTGCCGGCAAAGAGAAGCTGACCTCCACCTCGTCCACCTTCGGGACCCATATCAATGAGCCAGTCGGCGAGCTTGATGACATCCAGATTGTGCTCGATGATAATCACCGTATTGCCTCTATCTACCAGTTTCTGAAGCACATCCATCAGAATGCGGATGTCTTCGAAATGAAGACCGGTGGTAGGCTCATCCAGGATATAGAGCGTCTTGCCGGTATCACGTTTGGATAGTTCGGTAGCAAGTTTCACACGCTGGCTTTCTCCGCCCGAGAGGGTAGTGGAGCTCTGTCCCAACTTGATGTAACCCAATCCTACGCTCTGTAATGCCTTGATCTTATTGAGAATCTGAGGCACGTTCTCGAAGAACTCTACTGCCTGGTTGATGGTCATGTCCAGTACATCGGCGATGCTCTTTCCCTTGTATCTTACCTCCAGCGTTTCACGGTTGTAGCGCTTGCCGTGGCACACCTCACAAGGTACATAGACATCTGGCAGGAAGTTCATCTCGATGGTCTTGTATCCATTTCCGCCACACGCTTCGCATCTGCCACCCTTCACGTTGAAGGAGAATCTGCCTGGCTTGTAACCGCGGATCTTGGCTTCTGGAAGACCCACAAACAGCGAGCGGATATCGCTGAACACACCTGTGTAGGTGGCTGGATTACTGCGAGGGGTTCTGCCGATCGGACTTTGATCCACATTCACTACCTTGTCGATATTCTCAATGCCCTCGATGCTGTCGTATGGCATCGGTTTCTTCAGGGAACGGTAGAAGTGCTGGGAGAGGATAGGCTGCAGGGTTTCATTGATCAGCGTTGATTTACCCGATCCGCTGACTCCCGTTACAACGATGAGCTTGCCGAGCGGGAACTCTACATCCACTCCCTTCAGGTTGTTGCCCCTGGCTCCACGGATGGTGATGCTCTTGCCGTTTCCTTTGCGGCGATGCTCAGGAATCTCTATTGCCATCTTGCCATTCAGATACTGGGCAGTGATGGTGTCGGTCTTCAGCATCTCTTTCGGAGTACCCTGGAAAACCACTTCGCCTCCCTTTCTGCCTGCCTTCGGACCGATATCTACAATCCAGTCGGCAGCTCGCATCATATCCTCATCATGTTCTACTACGATGACGGTATTACCCAGGTCGCGCAATTCCTTCAGGCTGTTGATGAGTCGCTCGTTGTCTCGCTGGTGCAGACCGATACTTGGCTCATCGAGGATGTAGAGCACATTGACGAGCTGGCTGCCAATCTGGGTAGCAAGACGGATGCGCTGGCTTTCACCACCAGAGAGTGACGCCGACTGTCGATTGAGTGAGAGATAGTTCAGACCCACATCGAGGAGGAAGTTGACACGTGAGCGCAACTCCTTGATGATTTCGTGAGCCACCTTTGCCTTCATGGAAGGGAGGTGAGCTTCCACCTGTTCGAGCCAGTCGCGCAGTTCGTCGATGTCGAGGTTGGCAACTTCCGATATATTCTTGTCCCAGATACGGAAGGCGAGCGATTCCTTCTTGAGTCGCTGTCCATGGCACTCCGGACATTCGATGGTAGATATAAACTGGTCAGCCCATTTCTTTCCTGCAGCACTCTCGTCATTCTCTATCACCTTCTGCAGATAGTCGATGATGCCATCGTATGCGCAGAAGTAATCCGAAGAGGTATGCACCTTCTCTTTACCGATCTTTACGTTTTCCAGTGATCCATAGAGGATTTCCTGCATGGCATCTCCCGGAATCTCTGCGATAGGAGTCTTGAGTTTCAGGTCATATTTCTCGAGCAAAGACTCAATCTGCCAGAAAATCATCTGGTTCTTGTATTTGCCGAGAGGGGCGATTCCACCTTCGTAGATGCTCAGGCTGTCATCCGGAATCACCTTCTTGATATCTATCTGGTTTACCTTTCCCAGACCCTTGCAGTGAGGGCAGGCGCCTTCCGGCGAATTGAACGAGAACATATTAGGTGCCGGATCCTGGTAGGCTATACCGGTAACTGGATCCATCAGGCGTTTTGAGAAGTTCTTACCCGTCTTTTCCCCTTTCTCTATCACCATCACCATGCCATCGCCCTGTTTCATGGCGGTAGCTACACTCTTGCGGATGCGTTCCTCATCGGCTTCCTTCACCACGAGCTTGTCGATGACAACTTCTATGTTGTGCATCTTGTAGCGGTCGAGCTTCATTCCGCTTACCACTTCCTGGATTTCTCCATCCACACGTACATAGAGATAACCTTTGCGGCGCATACTCTCGAAGAGTTCGCGATAATGTCCCTTGCGCTGGCGAATCAGAGGAGCCAGCAGGAAGATGGCCTTTCCGGCATATTCATCGAGAATCATATCGATGACCTGTTCTTCGGTGTATTTCACCATCTCTTCACCGCTGCGGTAGCTGTAGGCTGTACCGGCACGGGCAAAGAGCAGACGGAGATAATCGTAAATCTCGGTAGTGGTACCTACGGTAGAACGAGGGTTCTTGTTGGTGGTCTTCTGCTCGATGCTGATGACCGGACTCAGACCGGTAATCTTATCTACATCCGGGCGCTCCATATTGCCCAGGAAGTTGCGGGCATAGGCAGAGAACGTCTCGATATAGCGGCGCTGACCCTCGGCAAAGATGGTATCGAAAGCCAACGACGACTTGCCCGAACCCGAAAGTCCGGTTATCACGGTGAGGGAGTCGCGTGGAATCTCAACATCAATGTTCTTGAGGTTGTGTACTCTGGCGCCCCATACATTTATCTTTTCTTCTGAATTCATATTCTAATTTCCGCTCATTTAATTGTTACTGTATTGTTCTGTTGTATAGCCTCTGAGCAGGTTGACATCTCTTTTAATCTGATAGGTCTTGCCATCTGCTCCTTTTGCCTTGACCAGACAGAAATAGACCCCCTCCTTAACCGGCTTTCCCTTGTAGGTTCCATCCCATCCCGTGGCAGGGTCGCTCCACTCAAAGAGTTTCTGTCCCCACCTATTATATATATAGGCGTGAAACTCCTTGATGTTCTGGTAACCCTCCTTGGGCTTGTAGATGTCGTTGATGCCATCTCCGTTTGGTGAGAATGCGTTCGGCATCAGGAGGACACTGGTCTTTGTGTCTTCCTCATCTCCGATTTCTTCCTGTGCCATCAATGGAGGGGTAAAAAGTGCCAATAAGGCACCAAGTAATCCTATTTTTTGTCTCATTTTGCAAATTATTTGTGCAAAGATAATAAAAAGCTGAGAGATATTGCGCTAGATGCGAGATTTTTTGTATTTTTGCAGGAGAAAATTTTAAATCATGTCGGTTACGGCAAGATTTTAGGATCATATAAACATTAAAAACAGGAAGATATGAAAAGAAACATAAGATATTTCTTGATGATTGTGGGGCTCATGCTCAGTGTTGGTATCTTTGCTCAGACAACGAAATGGCGAGACATCTATACGGTGAAGAAGAAGGATACTATTTTTGGTATTGCCAGTAAATATGGATTGAGTCTGCCGGAACTGATGGAGGCAAACCCAGAGATGAAGCAGGAGGGTTACATGCTTCAGAAGGGAGCTACCCTCTTTATTCCTTTTGCCAGCGACCAGCAGAATCCTAATGCGCCTAAAAAGGCACAGAAGGAGGATAAGAATGCTGTTGCTTCCAGCAAACCGGCTGTAGCTGGAACCGCTGCCGCTCAGCAGAAGGTGGCGGCTAGTGATGCGGTGAAGATTGGCGTGATGTTGCCTTTGCATGATGTGGATGGTGATGGCAAGCGTATGGTGGAGTATTATCGTGGACTCCTGATGGCTTGCAATTATCTGAAGAAGACGGGCATCTCTACCGATGTCCATGCATGGAACGTGCCGATAGATGCTGATATCCGCACCACCTTGTTGCAGGAGGGTGCCAATACGTGTGATATCATCTTTGGTCCGCTTTATACCAAGCAGGTGGCTCCGCTTGCCGGCTTCTGCAAGACCTATGGCATTAAGCTCGTGATTCCTTTCTCCATCAGCGGTGACGATGTGGAGCGCAACAAGGAAATCTTCCAGGTATATCAGAGTCCTGAAACATTGAACGAATGCACCATCAAGGCTTTCCTGAACAGATTTACCAATGTGCATCCAATCTTTGTAGATTGCAATGATTCTACATCGCGTAAGGGAGCTTTCACTTTCGGACTTCGCAAGGAGTTGGAGAAGAGAAACATCAACTATAGTATCACCAATGTGAGCTCAAGCATCGACCAGTTTGCCAAGGCATTTCAGCCAAGCAAGCAGAATGTGGTAATACTGAATACGGGCCGTTCGCCACAGTTGACAGCCGTGCTCAACAAATTGGATGAGTTTGACAGCAAGTATCCGGGTGCATCTATCTCTCTCTTCGGCTATACAGAGTGGTTGATGTACGCCAAGTACAATCTGGAGCGATTCTATAAGTACGATACTTATATCCCTTCTACCTTCTATTACAATCCGGTAGCCGAAAGAACGCAGAACCTGGAGAAGGCATACGAGGGATGGTTCCATCAGCCGATGATGATAGCGCAGCCTCGCTTCGCCATCATGGGTTATGATCATGGTATGTTCTTCATCCAGGGTATCAAGAAGAAGGGCAAGGAGTTTACGGGTGAACGCCAGCAGGTGAACTATCAGCCAGTGCAGACTCCATTGCATTTCGTGAAAACGCCAAAGGGTGGATACAAGAACAAGAACTTCCAGTTGATTCACTACACCTTCAATCATCAAATTGAATCGGTGAATTACTAGGAACCGGTAGTTTTTTATAGTTAATCGTTTATAGTAAGAAAAGAAAGAATGAATAAAGTCAAGATAGGGGCGCTGTTGATGGGACTTCTCCTTTGGGGAGGACTCTCGGCACAGGCTCAGATAGGTGAGCATCGCAACGATTTTTCCATTGGATTCAACGGTGGGTATGTGCTCAGCTCTGTAGGATTCGAACCAGAGGTTCAGCAGAAGCAGCATGGAGGAATGACTGCCGGACTCTCGATGAAATATACTTGCGAGAAGTACTTCAAGACCATCTGTTCCATCTATGCAGAGTTCAACTATGCCAAGGTGGGATGGAAAGAGGATATTCTCGACATCGACAACCAGCCTGTCATCATCACCGAAACCCAGCAGCCGATGGCTTACAGTCGTACCATCAATTATATCCAGGTACCCGTTTTCGCTCACTTGGCTTGGGGTAGGGAAGAGAGAGGCTTGAACATCTTCGTGAATGCCGGTCCGCAATTCGGACTCTATCTTAATGATTTTCAGACTACCAACTTCGATGTGAAGAATATGCCTAAGACAGATAATGACCGGGTAAGTATGGTAGTGGCACAAGATACGATGGCGGTAGAGAATAAGCTGGATTATGGTATCGCCCTGGGTTTGGGTGCAGAGTACAGCATCCCAAAAGTGGGACACATTCTGGCTGAGGCTCGCTACTATTATGGACTGGGTAATATCTATGGTTCATCTAAACGAGATTATTTCGGAAAAAGTAACTACGGACAGATTGTGTTCAAGGTATCTTATCTCTTTGATATTTCAAGAACGAAGAATGTGAAGAGAAAGTAACTTCCGATGATGATTATGGAAAAATAAGTAATAATATAAAATGAGTACAACAGAAAAAATTCAGATGAAATTGAGCGACTCGAAGTCAGCTCGCTGGACTGCCCTCTTCATCGTGAGCGTCACGATGATGTTCGGTTACTTTTTTACAGATGTAATGTCTCCACTGGAGCCACTCTTGACTGCTGCCAAGGGGGCTGAGAATGGTCTTGGACTCGGATGGAGTTCGGATGAGTACGGCTTCTTCTCTGGAGCCTACGGATACTTTAATGTGTTCCTCCTGCTCCTCTTCTTCGGTGGTCTTATCCTCGATAAGTTTGGCATCCGTTTTACAGGTATCCTCTCCACCGTATTGATGTTTGGTGGAGCCTTGTTGAAATGGTATGCTGTAGGTCATGAGTTTGCCGGATCGGTAGCAGTACCATTCTTCGGTACTTATAGTACACAGGTAGTGATTGCTGCTCTCGGCTTTGCCATCTATGGCGTGGGCTGCGAGATATGCGGTATCACAGTGAGCAAGGTCATCGTGAAATGGTTTACGGGGCATGAGTTGGCGCTGGCAATGGGAGTGCAGGTGGCTACGGCTCGTTTGGGAACAGCCGCAGCCTTGGGCTTTTCTCTTCCTTTTGCAAAGGCAATGGGCGGTGTGTCTGCTTCTATTGCTTTGGGTGCTGTTTTGCTTTGTGCTGGTGTACTTGTTTATCTTGTATATTGTGTGATGGACAAGAAGGAGGATGCTTCAGCTGCGGCTGTGGCTACTGAGCCGGAAGAAGGTTTCAGGTTTTCAGACTTGGGTGGTCTGTTCAAGACAACAGGCTTCTGGTATGTGGCATTCCTTTGCCTGATGTTCTATGCTGGTGTATTCCCATTCCTGAAGTTTGCAACCAAGTTGATGATTTTCAAGTATGGCGTCGATGCTAATTTGGCAGGTCTGATTCCTGCGATGTTGCCATTCGGTACCATCTTCCTTACACCAATCTTCGGAAGCGTATATGACAGGTATGGCAAGGGTGCCACGCTGATGATTATCGGCAGTTGCCTCCTGACACTGGTACACGTAGTATTTGCCCTTCCACTTAACTCATGGGTGCTTGCCATCGTGATGATGCTCATCCTTGGCGTAGCTTTTGGTCTGGTACCATCAGCAATGTGGCCTTCTGTACCAAAGATTATCCCAATGAAACTCTTAGGAACTGCATACGCCCTTATCTTCTATATCCAGAATATCGGACTGGCTCTTATTCCAGTATGGATCGGTAAGGTGAATCAGGCTAACACGGATGCCAATGGAGTCATTGACTATACAGAGACGATGACCATATTTGCAGCCTTTGGTGTGGTTGCTATTCTCATCTCCTTCCTCCTCTTGTTGGAAGATAAGAGAAAGGGCTATGGATTGCAGCAGCCTAATGTGAAGAAATAATACTAACAGGAGATTTCCCTTTCAAGTTCACGGGGGAAATCTCCATAAGCAAAAAGAAAGGAAATAACCATGAACGCTACACCTGAATCATTGATTAAGGAATATGCTGACCCTATTGAGCAGCAGGAAATAGACAAGTTTATCTGTTCTGAAATGAGCAGGCAGATTCACCGATATATCAAGGGTATGTCGGGAACCAAGCAGGCTATGCTCAAGTTTGAGGAAAAGCTGGCGAGCCTCTCTGTCCCAGAGAAAGAGAAGGCGATTGCCAAGTATATTGATTTGAATCGAAAGGCTTTGGATGGACTGGATCTGAAGATGATTCTCGTCCGTTCGGTGGCTAACTACTGTGATACTTTCCAGTATATGCTCGACTTTGTGAACGACAAGCGTAAGATGGTGTTCTATTATCATCGCTTGAAGGAGAAGTACATCCGTTACCATGAGGTCTTCGAGGAGAACGGCAAGTTTGGTATGAAAGATCATCAGGACAACGTGATGCTTCAGCCTGTCTATGATTTCCTCCGCACTTGCTATATCTATAATGATGACCTGAGCATCATGCCGGTTATTGCAGAGAAGAATGGCAAGATGGGACTCGTGATGCCTGATGGAAAGGATACCATCGTGGCTGATTTCCTTTATGATGAAATCTGTCTGAGAGATGAGTATCCATATTTCGAGGCGGTGAGAGACGGAGTAAACGGATTGATTGATAAGTTCGGAAACTTCGTTAACAATTAATTGTTAATAAAGCTTTTGCCCTTTCAGGGCGACAGGTTAGCGCCTATGACAACCCAGGGTGTTGCCCTGGGCTAGGGGCTTTTGCCCTTTCAGGGCGTGTGTGTAAAAAGAGAAAGGGCAATCAGATTGGAATGAACCAACTGATTGCCCTTTTTACTTTCGTTGCTATGAGCAACTTTGTTTTATCTAATTTTCTCTCGTTTTCAAACCCTAGTGAAGAAAAGCAAAAGAATACTTAGTTCTTCGTTCTTCACTTAAATTATCCCAGATATTTCATCAAGATCTTGATTTTTCCGCTTTCACGGAGCTTGATGATGCTCTTCTCGCGAATCTGGCGTACACGCTCACGGGTGAGGTTGAATTCGCTGCCGATTTCTTCCAATCCCTTCTCGTGGCAACCGATGCCATAGCAGTAGCAGAGAATCTTGCGCTCGCGTTCCTTCAATACTGTTGCCAATACGCGCTGGAGCTCGCTCGCCATAGACTCGAAGTCAACACCCTTGTCGGTGCGGCTGTCATCACCAGAAGCCATCACATCTACCATTGCATTGTCATCGTCATCACTACCGAATGGAGCATCGATACTCATGTGGTGGTTGTCTGCCTTGATGGTCTGGTCGATCTTGCTTTCCTCCATTTTGGTAATCTGTGCCAACTCTGCAACAGAAGGCTTGCGCTGGTTCTCCTGCTCGAACTTGCTGATTTCGGCGCTGATCTTGCTCAATGCGCCTACCTGGTTCAAAGGCAGGCGAACGATACGGCTCTGCTCAGCGATAGCCTGGAGAATGCTCTGGCGAATCCACCATACTGCATATGAGATGAACTTAAAACCACGAGTTTCATCAAACTTCTCTGCAGCCTTTACCAAACCGATGTTTCCCTCGTCGATGAGGTCTGTCAGACCCAAACCCTGATGCTGGTATTGTTTAGCAACAGATACAACGAATCGGAGGTTTGCCTTGACCAGTTTTTCTTTAGCACGCTCACCCTCACGACCGCCTTTGCGAATCTTCTGGGCCAGCTCAATCTCCTCATCAATAGAGACCATAGGTTCTCTACCAATCTCCACCAAGTACTTGTCGAGTGCTTCACTGGAACGATTGGTTATACTCTTGCTAATCTTAAGTTGTCTCATAAATATCCTTTTACCTTTCTTTTTTTTAATCCAATTTATACTGTCGGAATCCACCTCTACGGTTTCGGGCTGCAAAGGTACAAAAAAAAACGCAATCTTGTTGTAATAGAAATGGAAAACTTTTGTATTATTTGTCTGTTTTTTAGAAATTTAGACGTTTTTGAATATAAAAATGGTATTTGGTAGAACGATTTTTAGGCATTGAGTTTGAAATATGGAATAATTTGTGTATCTTTGCACAGAATTTGCGAGAAAAGAATAACTAAATACATTAGTGTCCAATAAAAATTGGACACGTTAATTAATTAATCAAATAGTCCCTTA
>OIXX01000052.1_pt1 | contig 91630 bp, 77 predicted proteins | sample 1588161 | NCBI WGS metagenome assembly OIXX01 (sample SAMN03283274) | human gut metagenome | biome: human-associated habitat; material: feces | host: Homo sapiens | place: Peru | collected 2012 | reverse complement strand
ACCGGCTGGTAAGATACCGGGGGATCGCCAAGGAGGACTCCTGCCTCCATCTCAGGGGATGCGAGTTCAGGTTCGACATGAGGGGCGGGGACATGTGCAGGTCCCCGCTGACCGAACTCCGCAGGAGGCCCCTAAACTAGGCAAGCCCTTTTTCAAATACCATATTGACATATGAACAGACGGTCATACAATAACCCTTGAAGTATGAACGCATGTTCATATGAGAGGAGATTGGCCGATGGAAGACGAGACGCGCGAGGGTGGCCCCTGCACCGACGGCCCCGATTGCGATGGTGCTTGCGTATGCGCGGATGAGAACATGCCCGACGAGGAGCTGCTCTACGATCTGGCCGATTTGTTCCGGGTCTTCTCAGATACCACGCGCATCAAGATCCTCTACGCGCTCATGGCCGACGAGATGGCGGTGGGCGATATCGCCGAGGCCACGGGGTCTTCCCAGAGCGCCGTTTCGCACCAGCTCCGCACACTCAAGCAGGCGCATCTGGTGAAGTTTCGGCGCGATGGCCGGAGCATCCTCTACTCACTGGCCGATGATCACGTGTACACCATGCTCAACCAGGGCATGAGCCATATCTGCGAGTGACCGGCAAAGCTTGCTTCGCCGGGTGCGCTCGGTGCCCGTTCTTGTTTATCAGCGGTCGCGATGCGGCCTCAAGGGAAAGGAACCCATCATGAAGAAGTCGTTCAAGCTGGATGAGATCGATTGCGCCAACTGCGCCCGCGAGCTGCAGGACGCGCTCTCCGAGCTGGAGGGTGTGAAGTCCGTGTCTGTGAACTTCATGACCCAGAAGCTCACGCTCGAGGCCGACGACGCCGAGTTCGACGACGTGCTCGATCGCGTGGTTGCCTACACGGCCGACGCCGAGCCCGATTGCGAGATCATCCGCTAGGTGCTCTGACCTGTCCGGCGGGCACCTGCACCCTGCGCTCAGTCCTCGCGAGACTGGCAAACGGCTTTGCCGTTTGCGCAGTTCGCTCGGAGTGTCGCTGCGGGTGCGGGTGCCCGCCTTGCCATTCGGGCGGCGGGCGGCGCGCTCGGCATCGTCCTGCGGGGGAAAGAAAAAGCTTCAAGAGGGGGTTGTCATGACTGGTGCCGTTTCTGATCCTAAGAAGAAAAAGAAGAAGCGCAAGAAGAAGGAGTCGTTGGATCATAAGGTTAAGCGTGTGGGCGTGGCGCTCGGTATCTTCTTTGTGGTGATGCTGCTGGATGAGTTGGGCGTGTTCGACTCGCTCTTTGGCGGGATGTCGCTCTACGTTGAGTTCGTGCTTTACCTGGCGCCCTGGTGGGTTGCCGGGTACGACGTGCTGCTGAAGGCCGTCAACAACATCCGCCATGGCAAGGTGTTCGACGAGAACTTCCTCATGTGCGTTGCCACCATCGGCGCGTTCGGCATGGTTTTCTTCCCGGACACGGACCCGCATATGGCCGAGGGCGCCGCGGTGATGCTCTTCTACCAGGTGGGCGAGATCTTCCAGGCCTACGCCGTGGGCAAGAGCCGGAAGTCCATCACGGCCATGATGGACATCGCGCCGGATTATGCCAACATCGAGGACGCAGACGGCGAGCTCGTGCAGGTGGATCCCGACGAGGTCTCCGTGGGCGACATCATCGTGGTCAAGCCGGGCGAGCGCGTGCCCATCGACGGCGTGGTGACCGAGGGCGAGAGCCAGCTGGATACGGCGGCGCTCACCGGCGAGTCCGTGCCGCGCCACGTGGAGGCGGGCAGCCAGATCATCTCCGGCTGCATCAACATGACGGGTCTGCTGCGCGTGAAGACCACCAAGCCCTTCGGCGAGTCCACCGTCAGCCGCATTCTGGAGCTCGTGGAGAACGCCTCGGAGAAGAAGGCCCGGACCGAGAACTTCATCACGCGCTTCGCCCGCGTGTACACGCCCGCCGTGTGCTACGCGGCCCTGGCCCTCGCGGTGCTCCCGCCGCTCGTGGGGCTGGGCGCCTGGAGCGACTGGATTCTCCGCGGCCTGACCTTCCTGGTCGTCTCTTGCCCCTGCGCGCTCGTGATCTCCGTGCCGCTCTCGTTCTTCGGCGGTATCGGCGGTGCCTCCAAGCTGGGCATTCTGGTGAAGGGGTCCAACTACCTCGAGGCGCTCGCGAGCGTGGACACCGTGGTCTTCGACAAGACGGGCACGCTCACGAATGGCACCTTCAACGTGGTGGCGATCCATCCCGAGGAGGGCTTCGACCCGGATTACGTGCTGAGCTTTGCGGCCCACGCCGAGGCATACTCCGACCACCCCATCGCGCTGTCCGTGAAGGCCGCCTACACCGGCAAGATCGACGAGACGCGCTTGGCGGAGGTCAAGGAAGAGAGCGGCCACGGCGTCTCCGCCAAGGTGGACGAGCACGTGGTGCTCGTGGGCAACGACAAGCTCATGCGCGCCCACCACGAGGAGTTCCACAACTGCGAGCTCACGGGCACCATCCTGCACGTGGCGATCGACGACCGGTACGTGGGGCATATCGTCATCGCGGACGTGGTGAAGGACGATGCCGCCGAGGCCATCCGCGCCCTGCACGACGCCGGCGTAAAGAAGACGGTCATGCTCACGGGCGACCGCAAGGAGGTCGCGGACGCCGTGGCAGCCGAACTCGGCGTGACGGAGGTGCACGCGCAGCTGCTTCCGGCCGACAAGGTGGAGCAGGTTGAGCGCTTGCTCAAGGAAGAGTCCGAGCACGGCAAGCTGGCCTTCGTGGGCGACGGCATCAACGATGCCCCCGTGCTCACCCGTGCCGACGTGGGCATCGCCATGGGCGCCATGGGTTCGGACGCGGCCATCGAGGCGGCCGATATCGTGCTCATGGACGACAAGCCCTCGAACATCGCCCGCGCCATGCACGTGGCGCGCAAGACCATGCGCATCGTGTGGCAGAACATCATCTTCGCGCTGGGCGTGAAGCTGCTGATCCTGGTGCTCGCAGCGCTCGGTATCGCGAACATGTGGCTCGCCGTCTTCGGCGATGTGGGCGTGGCCGTGATCGCCATCTTGAACGCCATGCGCGCCATGAACGTCGGCGAGCTGATGGATCGGTCCAGCAAGTAACTCGCTCCCGTCGCCAACGTAACGAATCGGGGCGCTCGACCAACAGTCGGTCGGGCGCCCCTCGTTTTGGCTGGCCTGTAATACGGGGATTACAAACTCCGCGGAGTGGGTTCTACACTGCACAGCATGGGTGTTGGAAATTACAGGGAGAGCATGCGACCGGCGACTTCGGCGGCGCGGTTGGGGCGCAATGTGCATCGTTGGCGCTTGCAGCATTGCATGACGAAAGCCGAGTTTTGCAATTATGCAATCGTCAGCCGCCCCTTTTTAGATGCTATCGAAAGCGGTAGGTCGAATATTACGCTCGATTATCTCGCGTACATTGCCCGGTCGCTCGGCATGGAGCCGTGGGAGCTGATCCGGTAGCCATGCCGACCATTCCCGCGCATCGGTTTGGCCAGGCGGTACGCCATTATCGGGCCGTCAACCACGTGGGACGTTCAGAAGCCAGCCGGCGATTCGGCATCAGCCGGCCTACCCTCGACCTCATCGAATCGAACCAGGCGAATCCTCGGCTCTGCATGCTCGATCGCATTGCCTCCGTGCTGGGCAAGGAGGCCTGGGAGCTGATCCGCTGAGTAAGGCGCCGCACAGCTGAGGGCCTGCCCGCGAAAAGCGCGGACAGACCCTCGATCGTGCGGCGCCGTTGATGCCCGGGGGCGCCGAACCGGGTGGTGCGAGCAGATGTGCTACTTCTTGGCCTTGCCCTGGTTGGCCACGGCGTTGATCTTGGCGGCGATGGCCTCCGGGTCGCCGATGTAGCGCTTCTCCAGCACGTTCATGTCCTTGTCGAAGGTGTACACCAGCGGCACGCCGGTGGGGATGTTCACCTTGAGGATCTCCTCAGGCGTGAGCTTCTCGAACTTCATCACGAGGGAGCGCAGCGAGTTGCCGTGGGCGGCGATGAGCACGCGCTTGCCGGCCTTCATCTCGGGCAGGATGTTCTCCTCGAAGTATGGCCAGGCGCGGGCGATGCAATCCTTCAGGCACTCGGTGTAGGGGAGCTCGTCGGCGGGAATCTCGCGGTACATCTCCTGCACGTGCGGGTCGCGCTCGTCGCCGGGGGTCAGCGCGGGCGGTTGCACGTCAAAGCTGCGGCGCCAGATAAGCACCTGTTCGTCGCCATGCTCGGCGGCGGCGTCGGCCTTGTTGAGGCCCTGCAGAGCACCATAGTGGCGCTCGTTCAGCTTCCAGCTCTTGTGGACGGGCAGCCAGTTGCGGTCCATCTGGTCCAGGATGATATTCAGCGTGTGGATGGCGCGCTTGAGCTGGCTCGTGTAGCAAACGTCGAAGTCGAAGCCCTCGTCGGCGAGCGCCTTGCCGCCCGCGGCAGCCTCGGCGCGACCGGTCTCGGTAAGGTCTACGTCCGTCCAGCCGGTGAAGAGGTTGAGCTTGTTCCACTCGCTCTCGCCATGGCGAACGATGACGAGCTGCATGGTGTCTTGGGACATGGGACTCCTTTCGTTGCGTGGCCTGCGGCCAAACCTAAGCAGTTAACTAAAGCTAACATACTGCTTCAGTATGACGCTCGCAAAGGGGCATGGCGTGAGAATTCGGGGCGTCGGCCATACGGCATAGCACGTCCACATATGGAGGGGGCGCCGCGGGACCCCTTCGATACGCTGGGCGAGGGGTATACTGCTGCCCGATGTACCGCGGCGCGCGGGGACCTCCGCCGCCGGCAAGAGAACGGATGCACACGATGGCCGAGAACGAAGCCGCACCGCTGACCGACGACGAGCGCGAGGAGCTCGAGGCCCTGCGCGCGGAGAAGGCGCGCCGCGAGGACGAGGCGCGCGCCCGCGCCGAGCGCGAGGAGCTCGAGCGCCTGCGCGCCGAGCAGGAGCGCGAGGACGCCAAGATCCTGGCCGAGCGCGCCGCGGCCCAGCGCACGGCGGAGGCCGCGACGCCGGTGCCCCCCGCGCCCGCGAAGCCCGCCGCCGCGCCGGCCCCCGCGCCGGAGCAGAAGGCAGTCGTGGATCCCGAGCACCTCACCTTCGGCCAGAAGATGGTGGGCGCCGGCGCCGATCCGGACGACCCGGATGCCGGCATGCCTCCCGCGCAGATCATCATCATCGTCATCGCCGTCATCGCCGTCATCGCGATGGGCATCTACATCGCCACGCACTAAGGCGCTCATTCCGCGATGCGCAGCGCGGCCCGCGCGGCCCCGCCGCCGTCCCCCAGCGACCGGGAAGGGAAAACCATGGCTCTCACCGATCCCACCAAGCCTACCGACGTCGCCTTGCTCATCGACCTCTACGAGCTCACCATGGCCCAGGGCCTGTGGGAGAGCGGCAAGCTCGACGAGCAGGCCTCCTTCACCGCGTTCTACCGCGACCACCCCTTCGGCAGCGCGTTCGCCGTCATGTGCGGCACGGCCGACCTTCCGGACCTGGTGGAGAACACGCGCTTCACGGAGGAGGACGTGGCGTACCTGGCCTCGCTTCAGGCTCCGGCGGGCGGCGCCCTCTTCAAGCCGGGATTCCTCGATTACCTGCGCGGCTTCCGCATGCACGTGGATATCGACGCCATCCCCGAGGGCGAGCTGGCGTTTCCGCGCGAGCCCATGGTGCGCGTGACGGGACCGGCACTCGAGTGCCAGCTGCTCGAGACCGCCCTGCTCAACACAGTGGGCTTCCAGACGCTCGTGGCCACGAAGACGGCCCGCGTGGTGCAGGCGGCGAAAGGTCGCCCCGTGGCGGAGTTCGGCCTGCGCCGCGCCCAGGGGCCGGACGGCGGCATGGCCGTGGCGCGCGCGAGCTACGTAGCGGGCTGCGCCAGCACCTCCAACGTGCTCGCGGGCCGCAAGTACGGCATCCCGGTCTTCGGCACGCACGCGCACAGCTGGGTCATGAGCTTCGATTCCGAGCTCGAGGCCTTCCGCGCCTTCGCGCGCAGCAGCCCCAAGAACTGCACGCTGCTCATCGACACCTACGACGTGCGCGAGGGCTGCGAGAACGCCATCACCGTCGCCAAGGAGATGGAGGCGGCCGGCGAGCGTCTCTCCGCGATCAGGATCGATTCCGGCGACCTTGCCAAGCTCTCTACCTACGTGCGCGGGCGCTTTGACGCCGAGGGCCTGGACTACGTGAAGATCTCGGTCTCCAACGACCTGGACGAGTACACCGTGCAGTCGCTCCTCGACCAAGGCGCGCCCATCGACAGCTTTGGCGTGGGCACCAAGCTCGCCACGTGCTTCGACCAGCCGGCGTTGGGAGGGGTCTACAAGATGGCCGCCCGCCGCGCTGCGGGCGACGCCGCGTGGACACCCGTGGTCAAGCTCTCCGAGCAGCCCTACAAGCGCACGATCCCGGGCATGCAGCGCGTGCGCCGCTATATGGATGCCGCGGGGTCTCCCATGTGCGACATGATCTACGACGAGGCCTATCTGGCGGGCGAGGGGGCCGAGCGCGGCACCACGCTTGTGGCGGTGAACGACGCGGCTCTGGTGACGGACGTCTCGCACCTTGATTTCCGCGAGCTGCTGGAGCCGGTGGTGCGCGATGGCCGTGCCGTCACCCTGCGGGAGAGCCTGCAGACGGCGCGCGAGCGCTGCAGCCGCGCTCTCGCGGCGCTCGACCCTGCCTACAAGCGCTTCCTGTACCCGCAGACCTACGTGGTGGGCATGGAGCAGGGCCTTGCCCGCGTGCGCGACGAGCTCGTGCGCGAGCGCCTGGCGGCGACGCCCGGCGCCCTGCCCTGGAAGACCACCAAGCTGTAGGGGCACGGGCGGTTGCGAGCGTCCTGCAAGGGGGCCCGCGTCCGTCTGCGCGCATCGGATCATATCCACGGCGGGAGCCCGCTTCCGCCTGCTAGCCGGGGAGCGTTCATGTCATCTCGCTCGTACAAGACCATGGTCGTGAAGATCGGCTCGTCCACGCTCGTGCGCGCGGACGGCACGCCCGACGAGGCTTTCCTCTCGACGCTCGCCGCCCAGGCCGAGGAGCTCGTCGCCGCCGGCTGGCGGCTCGTGGTGGTAAGCTCGGGCGCCATCGCATGCGGCCTGCGCATGCTGGGTCTGGGTCCCAAGCGGCCTGCCGACATGCCCACGGTGCAGGCAGCCGCCTCGGTGGGGCAGCTCTCCTTTGCCCGCGCCTACGACGAGGCCTTTGCCGCGCGGGGGATCCTGACCTCGCTCGTGCTGCTCACGCGCCAGGACACGGCGCGCCGCCAGTCCTACCTGCACGCGCGCGACACGCTCACGCGCCTGGTCGGCCTCGGCGTGACGCCCGTGGTGAACGAGAACGACACCGTCACGGTCGAAGAGATCAAGTTCGGCGACAACGACACGCTCGCGGCGCTCGTGAGCTGCCTGGTCTCGGCCGACCTCTGCGTGATTCTCTCCGATATCGACGGCCTCTACACGGCGAACCCCTCGATCGACTCCGCGGCCACGCTCATCCCGCGCGTTGAGAAGATCGACGCGCGCATCATCGCGGGTGCCGGGGATTCCAGTACCTCGGTGGGTACGGGCGGCATGATCACCAAGGTGCGGAGCGCGCGCATCCTCATGACGGCGGGCATTCCCTCCGCCATCTGCTCGGGCGCCGAGGAGCGCCCGCTCGTGCGCTTGGCAGCGGGTGAGGCCGTGGGCACGCGCTTTCAGCCGCCGGCGCAGTGCCAGGAGATCGCACCCCGCAAGCTCTGGATCGCGCTCGGCGATACCGCGCACGGCGGCCTGACGGTGGACGGCGGCGCGGCAACCGCCCTCACGCGCCGGGGCTCCTCTTTGCTGCCGGTGGGCGTGCGCGCCGTGGAAGGGGATTTTCATGCCGGCGATGTGCTCGACGTGAAGGATGCCACCGGTCTCACCATCGCCCGCGGCATCGCCGAGGCGGACGCCGACGTGCTGCGTCTGGCGGCGGGTCGCCGACAGGACGAGATCGCGAGCAACCGGCTGCTCTCCGAGCTCGCCGACCGCCCCGCCATCCATCGCGACAACCTGATCGTCTTCGCCTGACGCAAACGAGGCCGTTCACGCTGGGTGAACGGCCTCGCTCAAAGAAAATCGCCTCGTGTTCCTGGCGCTTACTTCGCCGGGTACTCGTAGAAGCCCTTGCCTGCGTTGACGCCGGTCTCCCCGGCATCCACCTTGGCCTTGAGCATCGTGGCGGACGCGGCGATGGCCTTGTTCTCGGGGTCCTTCGCCGCCGCCATGGCGGTGATGTTGTAGGCCGTGGTGAGCCCCACGATATCCAGGATCTGGAACGGGCCGAGCGGGGCGCCCGTGCCCAGCTTCCAGGCCATGTCGATGTCGGCGACATCGCCGATGCCGCCGGCAAGCAGACTCTCCGCGGAGATGAGGAACGGTACCAGCATGGAGTTCAGCAGGTAGCCCGGCTGCTCCTTCAGCACCTTGACGGGAATCATGCGAATGCTCGTGGCGAACTTCATGACCTCGGCGAGGTTCGCCGTGTCGGTGCCGGCGTGCGGCATGACCTCGGCGAGCGGGTTCTTCCAGATGGAGTTGGCGAAGTGGAGCGCCAGGTAGCGCTCGGGGCATCCCGTGTACGCGGCAAAGGTGCTCGGCAGCATGGTGGACGAGTTGGTGCACACGATGGCATGCGCCGGCAGGTGCTTGGCCATCTCGGTGTAGAAGGTGATCTTTTCCTGCGGGTTCTCGGCGATGGACTCAATCACCATATCGGCGTCGCGGAAGGCCTCCTCGTAGTCCAGTACGAGTTTGATGCCCTGGTAGGCGGCTTCGACCTTGGCTTTCGCGGCCTCGCAGGTCTCGGGCGTCGCGTCCTCGCGGGGCATGAGGCCGTACGCGTAGGCGCCGGGAGCCGCGGGGTTCGCCGCCATGGCGTCGAGTGTTGCCAGGTACGTGTCGCGCAGGCGGTTGAGTTTGGGCTGGCAGCGCCCGATGGAGCCTTCGCTCCGGAGCCAGATGGTCACGTCGTACCCCGAGTAGGCGGTCTGGAACGCGATCTGGCTTCCCAGCACGCCGCCGCCAGCGACCACGACTTTCTTAATGTCCATGGAGTACTCCCTTCACGGGCGGACCCGGCCGCCCGATAGGCAATAGGCGCCCTCAGTATGCCCGCGTCGTTGCGCGGCGATACGAAACCTCGGCGAGCGGTTACGGGTGGTGGCTACGCGCCGGCGATGGCTCCGCTTTGGCGGGGCTTCACTTCGGTGTGCGGGCACTTCGCGAGTCGGGCTATACTGGGGCCAAAACCCGACCCTGGAGGATGCTATGACCAAGCTCGCCAGCTATTACCTGCCCGGTCTCTACGTGGAGGACCACGCCATCGACGTGCCACTCGACTGGCGCGGCCTGGAGCCCGCCCGGCTCGCGGCCGATTCCGCCGCCCGCCCGTCCGGCCCGGAGGCCGCGCGCCGCAGCCCCATTCCGGGTGCGCCCGAGACCATCCGGCTCTTCTACCGCACGGCCTGCTTGCCCGAGAACGCGCATCGCGACCTGCCGCTCCTGGTGTTTCTGCAGGGAGGTCCCGGCGGGCAGGGTCCGCGCCTGACCTCGCCCGCATCCGACGGCTGGGTGGCGGAGGCCGTGAAGCACTTTCGCGTGGTGCTTCCGGATCAGCGCGGCACGGGTCGGAGCGCCCGCGTCTCGCGGCATATGACGGAGCGCGTGCCCGGCGCCCGCGCCCAGGCGGACTACCTCAAGCGCTTCCTCGCCCGCTCGATCGTGCGCGACTTCGAGTACCTGCGCCTGACGGAGTTCGATGGCCGTCCCTGGACCACCCTCGGCCAGAGCTACGGTGGCTTCCTCACCCTGACCTACCTCTCGTTCTATCCCGAAGGCGTCTCCGCGAGCTTCACCTGCGGCGGCATTCCCCACGTGCCCGCGAGCGCGAAGGAGGTCTACGCCCACACGTTCCCGCGCATGGCGAGAAAGACCTCCCAGTTCTACGAGCGCTATCCGGAGGACGAGGTCCGCGTGTCCGTCCTGGCCGACCGCTTGGCGAAAGGCGATGTGCGGCTCGCGGACGGCGCTCCCATGACGGTGCGCCGCCTGCAGATCATGGGCTCCGACTTTGGCATGAAGCCCAGCTTCGAGCGCATGCACAACATCTTGGACACCGCCTTCGAGGAGGGCGACGGGTCGATTGTCGCGGGCGCGGACCCCGCGAGCCTCACCGTCACCGACGCGTTCCTCGCCGTCGCGCTCGACCGCACCTCCACGGCGGCGAATCCGCTTTACTGGACCCTCCAGGAATTCATCTACGCCGACGGCGAGCTGGCGGAGCCCATCTGCTGGGCCGCCGCGCGCGAGTACGGGAGCCGTCCCGAGTTCCAGCCCGCGGCGCGCCCGCTCCTGTTCACGGGCGAGGCGATGTTCCCCTGGATGTTTGCCGAGGACCCGCTGCTCGCGCCCTTCGCCCCGGCCATGGACCTGCTGATGGAGGACGTGGAGTTCGATCGCATCTACGACCCTCAAGCGCTTGCCGCCAACGAGGTGCCGCTCCAGGCCGCCGTCTACTTCGACGACCTCTACGTTGATTCCGGCCTGCAGCTGGACACGCTCTCGCGCGTGGGCGCCAGCCATGCCTGGGTGACCAACGAGTTCGAGCACGATGGCCTTCATGGTAGCGCGGTGTTCAAGCATATCTTCGACGAGGCCCTGAACAGGGGAGACCTGTCCAGCATCTTCTAGAGGAGACGAGCTGCGCGCCCGCTCGGGAGGGACGGCCCGGCAACGCCCCGACGCGTCCTCGCGAAGCTGGAAAACGTCTGCGCCGAGCCGCGGGAACGGGCTAAAACGGGTTCGTTCGCCGAGGGTTGAGGCAAGCAATCGGGCCGCCGCCCGTTCCTGGGCTCGGCTTCGACGCTTTCTCAGCTCGCTGCGGAAGGCGCCGGGGCGTTGCCGGGCCGTCCCTCCCGGGCGGGCGCGTAACCGATTGGAAACAGGCGCTTGCGCGGGCACTCCACTGTGCTATAGTGCCGGGCTAAGCAAAAGAGCCAACTCACCGAAAGGAGTCACCACCATGCAGAACACCATGCTCAACAACTGGTGGTGGCGCGATGTGAACTCATTCGGTCGACGGTGAGTCTCCTCGCTCCTGCCTCGTAGCAGCTGCCAAGGCCTCCGGTCTGACCGGGGGCCTTTTCTTATGCCGTCCCCCGCGAAGACGACCGAGCGAAATCGCATCGCGCGCCTTCGTCCGTCTCCAGCAATCATCAAACGCCATTCCAGGATAGTCACGTTCGAAAGGAAACTGCCATGTCTCAGACCACCACCGCCCAGCCCCGCACCGTCGAGTCCGTCGATCACGGCAAGCTGGATATCAAGGCCCTCGTGCTCCTCGCCGTGCTCCTCGCCGCCGGCTTCATCCTAGACTTCACCGTGGGCAAGGTCATCTCCGGCGCTACCGGCGGCGCCATCAGCCCAGAGTTCATCATCTCCGCCTTCTGCCTGACTATCCTGGTCGTGCGTCCCAACATCTTCCAGGCCCTGATCATCGGCCTCATCTCCGCTGCGGTGATTCAGATCACCACCACCTCGCCGTTCATTGACTTTGCCGCCGAGGGCGTCGCCGCCATGGTCATGGCCGCTATCGTCAGCGCTGGCATGAAGTCCGGCTCCAAGGCTGCCATCCCCGCGGTGGGCACGTTCGTGACCACGGTGCTCTCCGGCGTGATCTTCATGGTCATCAAGCTCGCGCTCTTTGGCTTCTCCGCCGAGATGGTCGCCGTGCTGCCTGCCGCCATGCTCCCCGTCATCTTTGCCACGGCCGTCTTCAACGCCGTGCTCGTGGCCGCGCTCTACATCCCCATCAAGAAGGCGTTGAAGGTCGAGTAGCATCTTCGAACGCTCGGGCGAGCCGCGAGTTCGCCGTACCGAGGAGGTTGCATTTGCGCCGGTTGCGGTAGTATTGACGGGCCGTCACCTTGGCGGCCCGTTTTCGTCAACGCATGAAGGGGAAGGCCGCATGGCTCCTATCATCGAGATGAAGGACGTCTCGTTCAGCTACGGCGCGAGCTCGCAGGTCGCGCTCGACCACGTGTCGCTTTCCGTCCGGGAAGGCGAGTTCGTGGGCGTGATCGGCCCCGCGGGCTCGGGGCGCTCCACGTTGGCGGCCGTGCTGTCCGGGGCGATTCCGCACCACTTCCACGGCCAGCTCTACGGTGCCACGTACGTGCAGGGGCTCGATACCTGCGAGGCCACGCTGACCGACATCTCCTCGGTGGTGGGAAGCGTGTTGCAGGACATCGACGCGCAGATGGTCGCCTCCGTGGTGGAGGACGAGATGCTCTTCGGTATGGAGAACTTCGGCGTGCCGCACGACCAGATCGAGCAGCGCCTCGTGCAGACGCTCGAGACCGTCGGCATCGCCGACCTGCGCCATCGCGAGATCGCCACGCTCTCGGGTGGGCAGAAGCAGAAGGTCGCCATCGCGGCGATCCTCGCCATGGACCCGCGCGTGCTCGTGCTGGACGAGCCCACGGCCGCCCTCGACCCCGCCGCCACGCAGCTCGTGTATGACACGCTGCGGCGCATCAACCGCGAACGCGGTGTCACCGTGGTGGTGATGGAGCAGAAGGTCGCGATGCTCTCGGAGTACTGCGACCGCGTGATGGTGATGGACGCCGGCAAGATCGTCTTTTCCGGCGCTCCGCACGAGGTCTTCGCGCACGGTGAGGAACTGCGTCGCATCGGGTGCGACAGCCCGCGCGTGACGCGCATCTACAACCGTCTGGTAGCGGACGGGGTCGTGTCGACGGGGAGCCCGTGCTTGAATGTGTCCGAGGCGGAGCAGCTCATCGCCCGCGCGCTGGGTGGCCGCGAGACCGCGGCGGCGGGCTCGGCGAAGGCGGCGGTCGTCTCCGAAGCGGCCTTGCCCGCGTCGTCCCCGCATGCACCCGCGCCCCGGCCCAAGGCCGAGGGTGCCAAGCCCGCGGTGTCCTTCGAGGACGTGTGCTTCTCCTATCCCGGCGGCGGGGCTTCCGTGCAGAATCTCGAGCTTGCCGTCTATCCCGGCGAGCTCGTGGGCGTGGTGGGGCAGAACGGTGCGGGCAAGACCACCCTCACCAAACTGCTGAACGGCCTGCTCAGGCCCAGTTCGGGCGTGGTCACCGTGGCCGGCCTGGACACGCGCGAGGCGCCGGTGAGCCGCATCGCCGCCCACGTGTCGACGCTCTTCCAGAATCCCGACCGCCAGATCTGCCGCGACACGGTGCTCGATGAGGTCGCCTTCGGCCTGGTGCTCACCGGTACGCCGCAGGAAGAGGCCCGCGAGCGCGCGCAGCGCGTGGTCGAACGCTTCGGCCTGCCGGCGGGGGAGCCCCCGTTCTCGCTCTCGCGCGGGCAGCGGCAAAAGATCGCCCTTGCGAGCGTGGTCGTCATGGAGCCCGAGGTCATCGTGCTAGACGAGCCTACGAGCGGCCTGGATTACCGCGAGTGCATGACCGTCATGGAAACCGTTTCCAAGATGGCCGAGCGCGGCAGCGCCGTCATCATGGTCTGCCACGATATGGAGGTGGTCTCGGACTTCGCCGAGCGCCTGGTGGTCATGGCCCAGGGGCGCATCCTCGGCCGCGGCCCCACGCGCCAGGTCTTTGGCGAGGGCGACCTCATGCGCGAGGCGAGCATCGCCCCGCCGCAGGTGACGGAGCTCTCCGAGCGCCTGGCGCGCACCATCTCGCCGGCGTTCGCGGGCCTCTCCGAGGTGGACGACGTGGTTTCGGTTGTGGAGGAGATGGTCGCCCGATGATCAACGTCATCGACTACGTGCCTGGCACCACGGTGCTGCATCGCATGAACCCCGTCGCCAAGCTCGGCCTCGCGGCCGGCATCATCATCGCCACCTTCACGGCGGACACCTACGCTATGCTGCTGGGGCTACTCGCTCTCACGCTCGCCCTCGGCGTCTACGCCGGGGTCTTCAGCCGCCTGGCCTCCCTACTCAAGCTGCTGGTGCCGCTCGCGGTGGTGATGTTCCTGCTCCAGACGGCCTTCATGCGCACGGGCGCGCCTCTGGTGCTCTGGATGACGACGGACGGCGCGGTCACGGGCTCCAAGGCATGTCTGCGACTTCTCGGCGTGGCGCTGCCGCTCATCCTCATGCTGACCGTGACCAAGCTGAACGACCTCGCGAACGCCTGTGTTGAGAAGCTGCATGTGCCCTACAAGTACGCGTTCACTTTCACCACGGCGCTCCGCTTCGTGCCCATCTTCGGCCAGGAGATGAACGCCATCATGGAGGCACAGACCGCCCGCGGCGTGGAGTACGACACCAAGAATCCCTTCCGCAAGCTCACGCTCATGCTGCCGCTCTGCATTCCGCTGCTCGTGAGCTCGGTGGGCAAGGCCGACGCCACGGCCCTCGCCGCCGAGCAGCGCGGTTTCTACCTCCGCACGCGCGCCAGCAGCTACAAGCGCTACCCCATGGCTTCCGTGGACGTGACCGCCCTCGTCATTGCCGTGGCCCTCATCGCCTTGGGCATCGCGTTCTAGCTGAGAGCCGCCACGGGTTGCAGCCAAGTTTTTTCATTTTAGAAGCACCGCGTCGATCGCCCTTCGCACAAGCAGGGCAACAAAGGCCGGACGGCCCCGCGTACCCGAAGTGACACTCCGCAGCGAACTGCGAAAACAGCGAAGCCGTTTTCCAGTCTCGCGAGGACTGAGCGCAGGGTACGCGGGGCCGTCCGGCCGTCAGGTCAGTCTAGGCGAGCGAGGAGAACCGGTCGATGATCAGGTTCAGGCACTTGGGGAGGGCGCGGACCGAGAACTCGGTGGCCTTGCCGGGGATGACCTCGCCGTCGAACTCCATATCGAGCGAGGGTGTGACCGCCACGCGCGCCTCGCGTGCCTGGAAGAGCTTGAACTGCGGGCGACCGAGGTCCTTGCCGGCGGGGTCCAGCATGCCGGCGATCACGGTGGGGAGCAGCTCGACCAGCTTCGCCGACTCGATCACGGCGATGTCGATGAAGCCGTCGTCCATGCGGCAGTTGGGGAAGAGGTTGATCTCGTTCTGGATCACAGCGGTGTTGCCCGCCATGCAGCCGATGCCGTCCAGTTCGTCCACCTGGCCGTCGTGCTCGATGGTGAAGTGCGCCACCTGCGGGGAGAGCGTGGAGAGGGCGGAGAGGAAGTAGGCGATCTCGCCCATGTCGCCGTGGCTGGCCTCGGCCTTCTGCATGATCTCGGCATCGAAGCCCGTGCCGGCGATGACGATGAAGCCATGGCGTCGCTCCTCGCCGTCCTCGTCCTTCCATGAGAGCTCGCCCATATCCACCTGGGCGGTCTTGCCTGCGCGGCAGGCTTGGGCGAGCGCGGCCGGTTCCGGGGCGTTGCCGATGTTGTTGAAGAACAGGTTGGAGGTGCCCGAGGGGAACACGAGCACGGGCACGCCGGTGTCGCGCAGCTGGAAAAGGATGCTCGAGACGCTGCCATCGCCGCCGGAGGCGACCACGCGGTCGAAGCTTCGCGCGTCGCGCGTGGCGTCCTCGGGCTCCATGCCGTCGCCGATGAAGCGGAAGACGACCTCGTCGCCCGCCCGCGAGAGTGCGTGGGCAAAGGCGAAGATCTCGTCCGAGCGCGGACCGGAAGCGGGGTTGTGGATGATGAGGCAGCGCATGGCCTCGGCCTCCGTTCTGTGCCTGGGCGGTTATAGTAGGAACGATCGTAATCCTACCCGCCCCCGCATGGGTGAGCGAATAATACGGGAGAGACATGTACATCTCCACATCTGACGAGTTGGCGGCCTTCTGCGAGCGGGCCCGCTCCTTCGATGCCGTTGCCGTTGACACGGAGTTCCTGCGCGAACGGACCTACCATGCCAAGCTCTGCCTGGTGCAGGTCGCCACACCGGACGAGTGCGTGGTGATCGATCCCCTGTCCATCGAGGACTTGGAGCCGCTTGCCCGGCTCATGGCCGATGAGGAGGTCATCAAGGTCTTCCATGCCTGCTCGCAGGATATGGAGGTGCTCTACCACGTGCTGGGCACGCTGCCCGCGCCCATCTTCGACACCCAGGTGGCGGCCGCGTTTCTGGGTGAGCGGCAGCAGAGCTCCTATAACGCGCTCGTGCACGCGTTCTGCGGCGTGACGCTCCCCAAGAGCGAGTCGCTCACCGACTGGAGCGCCCGTCCCCTCACGCCCGAGCAGATAGACTACGCGGTGGACGACGTGCGCTACCTCATCCGCGTGTTCGACGTCATCTCCGAGCGCCTTGCCGAGACGGGCCGTGCCTCCTGGGTGATGGACGAGACGCGCCCGCTCACCAAGCTCGAGCATTACGTGCTCGACCCACGCTCCGCGTACCGCAAGGTCAAACGGGTGAGCGGCCTGACGCGGCGGCAGCAGGGCGTTGCGCGCGAGCTCGCGGCGTGGCGCGAGCGCCGTGCCATGGCGCACGATATCCCGCGTCGCTGGATCATGTCGGATGAGGTGCTCGTGGCGCTCGCTAAGCGGCCGCCTCGCACGGCGCCGGAGCTCCGGCGCGTGCGCGGCACCGAGGAGCTTTCCGACCGGGACGTGCAGGCCGTGCTCGCCGCGGCGGCGAACGGTGCCCGGTGCCCGGCGGAGAACCTGCCCAACCTGGAGCGCGGGCGCAAGGCCATGGATGCCGAGCTCGAAAGCATCGTCGATCTCATGTACGCGCTTATTCGCCTGGTGAGCGAGCGCAGCGGCGTGGCGACGAGCATCATCGCCACGCGGGAGGACCTGGCGGGCTACATCGAGCATCCGGAGAAGAGTCCGCTGCGCGACGGCTGGCGCTTCGAGCTCGTGGGCACGCTGCTAGACGACCTGCTCGCGGGCAATCTCGGACTCACGGTGAAGGGTCGCAAGATCGAGATACTGTAGCGGGGCTCGTGGCGGGCGTGACGCGCTCGGCTTGTGGGTACAAGGGGTCCAATGCGTTTCTGACAGGAGGGAATCCGCATGTACGGATACGGTTTGGGCTACGGATACGGCTTTGGCTACGGCATCGACCCCGCTTACCTGCTGGTCGTTGCGGTCTCGCTCGTGCTGGGGCTCGCCACGCAGGGCTACATCAACTCCACCTACCGCAAGTGGTCGAAGGTTCCCTCCGACGGAGATTCTGGTGCCACGGTCGCCCGCCGCATGCTCGACGCGCTCGGGTGCGCCCAGGTGGGCATCAAGTCGGTGGCGGGCACGCTCACCGATCACTACGACCCGCGGGACAACAACCTCTACCTCTCGCGCGACAACCTTTCGGGCGGTTCGGTGGCGAGCGTTGCCGTGGCGTGCCACGAGGCGGGCCATGCCGCCCAGCGCGCGCAGGGCTATGCCATGATGCGGGCGCGCACCGCGCTTGTGCCGGTGGTGAACTTCACCCAGCAGACGTGGATGCTCATCTTTTTGGCGGGCATCTTCCTGAACATCGCGGGGCTCACCACGCTTGCGATCGCCTTCTTCTCGTTCTCCGTGCTGTTCCAGCTGGTCACGTTGCCTGTTGAGTTCGATGCGAGCCGTCGTGCGGTGGCCTACATCCAGGAGAGCGGCATGAGCGCCACGCAGGTACGCGGTGCGCGCGCCGTGCTCACCGCGGCGGCGCTCACCTATGTCGCCGCCGCGCTCACGAGCATCCTGCAGCTGCTCTACCTGCTCTATCGCTCGGGCGGACGCAACAGTCGGGATTAAACGGGGGCGTTGGGGCATCATCTGGTCCACATCGCCTCAAGCTGTGACATCCCATCCGTGTCCGCGCGGTGGTATAGACTGCTGGGCATGCGATACGGTTGAAGGGAGTGGCTCTTGAGCGGATGGAACGTAACCGGTTCTACATCTGACGGCGCGTCGGAGGACGCGGGCGTGCTGAGCGTTGCCCAGGCGGTCGAGCTCGCGAGCGGCAAGATCAAGTCGATTCCGCGCATAACGATCTTAGGCGAGGTCTCGGGCTTCAAAGGCCCCTGGGGCCAGCGCGGGCATTGTTATTTCTCCATCAAGGACGAGGATGCGGCGCTTCCGTGCCGCATCTGGGGCGGTGTGTACCAGCGTCGCTCCTTCGACCTCGAGAACGGCCAGAAGGTGCAGTTCACCGGCCGGTTCGACGTCTACAAGGCCAAAGGTGAGCTCGCCTTCATCGCCGATTCCTTCTCCATGGTGGGGGAGGGGCTCCTGCGCCAGCAGGTTGACGCGCTCGCCCGTAAGCTTCGCGGCGAGGGGCTCATGGACGAGTCGCGCAAGCGACCCATTCCTGCCTTCTGCGAGCGCGTCGCCGTGGTGACCTCGCTTTCGGGCGCCGTGATCGACGACGTGAAGCAGACGCTCCAGCGGCGCAACCCCTTTGTCGAGGTCATCTGCGTGGGCGCCAAGGTGCAGGGCGAGGGCGCTCCCGAGGAGCTGATCGAGGGGCTCGCCCGCACCGCGGCGATCAAGCCAGCGCCCGACTGCATCTTGCTGGTTCGTGGCGGCGGGAGCTACGAGGACCTCATGACCTTCAACGACGAGGCGCTCGCCCGCGCGGTGGCGGCGTGCCCGCTGCCGGTGGTGACGGGCATCGGCCACGAGCCCGATAACTCCATCTGCGACATGGTTTCCGACCGGCGCATGTCCACGCCCACGGCCGCTGCGGAATCCGTGGCGCCCGCGCGCAAGGACCTCGCGGAGCTGCTCGCCGCCCGCGCGGAACGCCTTCAGGCGTGTGCGAGCGGGCTGGTTTCCGGGGCATCGGCCGACCTCGATGCCGCGCAGGAGCGTGCCTCGCGGGCGATGGAGAACCGTCTGGACCGCTTGCAGACGGCCCTTGACGCGGTGGCGTCGCGCCCCGTGCTCACCACGCCCACGGCATCGCTCGAGCAGCGCGTCTTCGAGCTGGACCGTGCGGAGGAACGGCTGCAGGATGCGGGCAGCCGCGTGCCCGCCGCGTTTACCGCCGCCCTCGATCGCCTGTCTCCGCGCCTGGCAAATGCGACCGCCGGTGTGCTCGGTTCGCGCCGTCATGCGCTCTCGCTCATGTCATCGCGGCTCTCCGCGGTATCGGGCGGCATCGTCGAGAAGTCCGCGGCCAAGCTCGCGGAGCGCGCGGCCAAGCTCGAGGCGCTCTCGCCGCTCAAGGTCCTCGCGCGCGGCTACTCTATTGCGTATAACGGCGATGAGGTAGCGACCTCGATTTCCGACTTTGCCCCGGGAGACGTGCTTTCGGTGCGGCTCGCCGACGGGCGCGTGTACGGTACGGTCAACAAGGTGGAGGGTACGGCAAACGCTGTTCCCGCCGGAAAGAAGGGATAGGAAACATGGCAGACGAGAAGCGTCCCGTGGAAGAGCTCACCTACAAGGAGGCCTCGCGCGAGCTCGAGCTCATCATCCGCAACCTCGAATCGGGCGATCTGGAGCTCGAGGAGTCGCTCGAGGACTACGCCCGCGGCGTGGAGCTCCTGAAGAGCCTGCGCACCCGCCTGGCGGATGCCCAGCAGAAGGTTTCCGTGCTCATGAAGGAGGCGGACGGCACCGACGTGGTGGTGCCCGAGGCCAAGAAGGAAGGGGAGTAGCCATGTGCCAGGATCCCAATTGCATCTTCTGCAAGATCGCCGCGCACGAGATTCCGTCCACGGTCGTGTACGAGGACGACCAGGTCATCGCCTTCGACGACCTGAATCCCCAGGCGCCGGTGCACACGCTGGTGATTCCCAAGGCGCACTATGCCGACATCGCCGATGACGTGCCGGTCGAGACCATGGGCGCCATGGCGCACGCCGTGAAGGAGGTCGCGGCCAAGAAGGACCTCACCCAGGGCTTCCGCGTCATCTCCAACAAGGGCGCCGACGCCGGTCAGACCGTGATGCACTTCCATATGCACGTGCTGGGCGGCAAGCACCTCGGCGAGGGGCTGCTGCCGGAGGAATAGCTCTCCGGAGCAATAGGCTTCCTTGAGGAGCGGATTATCCGCGGGTGCTTCCAACGGGGAGCGCCCGCGGTTGCGTATCGGTCTCCCTTTCGTCTGTTCGCCGGCGCGCATGAGCGGTAAAATCAAACTACCTGTGTACACCGCAACAAGGGAGACCAATGAACGTCCTCGTCGTCAATGCCGGCAGCTCGACCCTCAAGTACAAAGTCATCGACACCAAGACCCGCGCGGTCTCGGCCAAAGGCGCGTGCGAGCGCGTCACGTTCCCCGGCGGCACGTTCACGCACCAGGCGTGCGGCGAGAAGAAGGTCACGGACTCCGTGGAGTTCCCTGACCACAAGGCCGCCATCAAGGTGGTGCTCGAGGACCTCGCCGCCCATGACATCAAGGTCGAGGGCATCGGCCACCGCATCGTGCAGGGCGGCTGGTACTTTGGCGATTCCACGCTCGTGGACGACGACATCCTCGCCAAGATCCGCGAGGTGGCCCCGCTCGCCCCGCTGCACAACAACCCCGAGGCCGACGTCATTGACTACTGCCTGCACGAGTATCCCGAGCTTCCCAACGTCACGGTGTACGACACCGCCTTCCACTTCGACATGCCCAAGGTGGCGAGCACCTATCCGCTGCCCAAGGACGTGTGCGAAAAGCTGCATATCCGCAAGTACGGCGCGCACGGCACGAGCTACCGCTACATCAGCCAGGAGGTTGAGCGCATCACCGAGGGTCGCGCCCGCAAGGTCGTCGTCTGCCACATCGGCTCCGGCGCCTCGCTCTGCGCCATCCAGGACGGCCACTGCGCCGACACCACCATGGGCCTCACCCCGCTTGACGGCGTGATGATGGGCACCCGCTGCGGCTCCATCGACCCGGCCACGGTGTGCTACCTCCAGCGCGAGGGCGGCTACACCTACGACGAGGTGGACGAGATGATGAACAAGCACTCCGGCCTCCTCGCCGTGACGGGCAAGACCAACGACGTCCGCGACGTTGAGGAGGGCACCGAGGAGGGTGACCCCGACTACCGTCTGGCGTTCGACATGTTCGTCTACAAGATCGCCGCCAAGGTGGCCGAGATGGCCTGCGCCATGAACGGCATCGACACGCTGGTCTTCACCGCCGGCATCGGCGAGCACGCCCCCGCGGTGCGTGCCGGCGTCTGCGATCGCCTGGAGTGGCTGGGCGTGCGCATGGACCACGCCATGAACGCGCTGCGCGCCGAGGGCGAGTGGAAGGTCTCGCGCACGGCGTCTTCCGTGGATATCTACGTCATCCCCACGGACGAGGAGTTCATGATCGCGTCCGACGTGGAGCGCATCATCGGCCAGGCATAAGGCTTTCAGCGGAGAACGAGGCCCGGGGCCGCGCCAAGCGGTCCGAGAGGAGGACCCCTATGAACGTGCTGGTCGTCAACGCCGGCAGCTCCACGCTCAAGTATCAGCTCATGGATTCCGACACCCGCGAGGTGTTCGCCAAGGGCAATTGCGAGCGCATCGGCCAGGATCGCGGTATCTTCGGCCACGCCGAGTTCGGTGGCGAGAAGGTGGTGGAGGACGCGCTCTTCCCCGACCATGCCTCCGCCATCGATCGCGTGCTGAAGTGCCTGGCCACGGTGGACGTCAAGATCGAGGGCATCGGCCACCGCATCGTGCAGGGCGGCTGGTACTTCGACGATTCCGCCCTGGTAACGGAGGACGTGCTCGCCAAGATCCTGGAGGTGGCGCCGCTGGCACCCCTCCACAACTACGGCGAGGCCGCGATCATCGAGCACTGCATGGCCGCCTATCCCGAGCTGCCCAACGTGGCCGTGTTCGACACCTCGTTCCACATGAGCATGGCGCCGGTGGCCTACACCTACCCGCTGCCGCGCGCGGTGCGCGAGAAGTACCATATCCGCAAGTACGGTGCACACGGCACAAGCCATCGCTACGAGTGGATGGTGGCCAAGCAGCTGCTGGGGGATGACTGCCATCGCCTGCTCTCGTGCCATCTGGGCAACGGCGCCTCGCTCTGTGCTATCGAGGACGGCGTCTGCCGCGACACCACCATGGGCCTCACCCCGTTGGACGGTCTCATGATGGGCACCCGCTGCGGCTCCATCGACCCGGCCACGGTGTGCTACCTCCAGCGCGAGGGCGGCTACACCTATGAGGAGGTGGACGAGATGATGAACAAGCGCTCCGGCTTGCTCGCTGTCTCGCAGATCTCCAGCGACGCGCGCGACATCCGCGCCGGTGCCGATGAGGGCGACGAGAACTGCCTGCTCGCCTTCGATATGTACGCCTACAAGGCTATGCAGCAGGCGAGTGCCATGATCGCGAGCATGGCGGGCGTGGATACCATCACCTTCACAGCCGGTATCGGCGAGAACGACTGGACCATCCGTCGCGCGTTCTGCCACTGCTTCGAGTGGCTGGGCGTGCGCGTGGACGACGTGCGCAACCAGCATGCGGTCGGCCGCGGCCCGCAGGTCATCTCGGCCGCCGGTTCCTCGGTGACCGTCATGGTGATTCCCACGGACGAGGAGTACATGATCGCCAAGGACGTGGAGCGCCTGACGGCGTAGGCGTTCTGGATCGCGGACGGTATCGGGAAGCCGTTTCCGCCCATATGAGCGTTCCTGTTGGGAGCGGACCCGCTGGCTGCGGGTCCGCTCCCACCCTTTTAGCTCGTGGGTTCTAGACGAGTTTCCAGGGAATGTCGTCGTCCGCCGCTTCCAGCTCGGCGAGCAACGGGGTGCCGTCCGCGGTAAAGAGCCCGGTGGGGAAGCTTGCGTCTGCGCCGGTACGGGCGTAGGCGAAGGCCAGCTGGACGCGCAGGCTATCGGCGGTCCAAACGGCGGGATACGCAGCGGCGGCGAGTCGCTCGAGGGCCTCCGTCTCCAAGCGCACGTGCAGGCCCAGCTGGAAGAGCGCCTGCTGCCGTGGGTCGTCGAGCCGCGTGGCAAGCCCTTCGATCCCCGCATGGGCGAGCAGCTCCTCGTCAACGTGGTCGAGGGTGGCGAGCACCCAGGGAGCGCCGGGGCCGGGGTTGCGCTTGATGCCGGCGAGTACGGGCTTACCGTTCGCGCCCTGGTAGCGCAGGGAGAACGTTGCATGGGTGCGATTGCCCGAGGCGGTGTTCAGGCCGCGTGCCACGCGAAAGTCCTCGGTGAGCGTGGCGAGGGGGTTCGCCCCCACGGGAACGATCCGGGCAAGCAGCGAGAGGAGCGCTCCCGGCACGTGCACATCGGTCTCGAAATCGCGCGGATAGCCCTTGAGCGCGAGCGCGGAGGGCGCCGTGGTCAGCAGGGCGTCGGCGGGGCGGCGCTTCACCGAGGGCTTTGGTGCCGCAGGTTCCGTGCGTTGCGGGCGGGTTGACGGAGCGGCTACCGGAGCGGGCGCAGGGTCGTTTCCCTTTTCCTGCTCGGGGGTTGCCACAGGCGCCTTCGGCGATGTGGCGGGGGCATCCGGGACGGCCCGCTTCGTCGCGGTGAGGGTGACCTCCTCCTCTCGGCCTGTGTAGGGGTCGTACGTCACCGTGAGCGCGATGGCGGGGCGGTCACCCGGAGCGGGCGCGGCGGCATCCGTGGCCTGCCCTTCCGCACCGGTCGGTTCAGTGGGGCTTTCGGAGTCTTCAGGGGCGGGAGCGGCCTCGTCGGCAACCGCCGGCACGTTTTCGCATTCCGGTTCGTTCGACACCTCGGCAACCACCGGTTCTGGTGCGGGGACGGGCTCTGCGACGGGGGTGGAGGGCGCGTTGTCGACAGGTTCCGTCTCCGGGGCGGTAGCGCGCCCTGCTTCTTCCGGCGCCGTGCTCGTCGGCTCGACGCCGCGCTTTACCCGCTTGGGGCGTGCGGGCTTGAGCGTCTTGGCGCCCTTTTTGCGCTTCCAGGGTTTACCGCTCTTCGTGGAGGAATCCTTCGCGGTTTCCGGGGCGGCGAGGGCGGCGTCCCAGTCGGGCTGCGCAATCACCGTCGCATATAGGCGACCGCCTTTGAAGACCTTGAGCTCGATAAACTCCGAGAGCGCGTCGAGCAGCGCGCGCGTGTCGGTAAAGCCGAGGTCATCTGCCGTCATGCGGTCGGAGGCAAGCGCCTCTTCCACGCGGGTGGCGAAGGTCTGCTTGCCGCAGCCGAGCTCACGGGAGAGGAGGGCGTAGAGATAGAGTTTGTTGGCAGCGCTCAGCTGAGGTGCGATCGAGGTGTCGAGGCGCATGGAAATCCAATCGTTGAAAGGTCAGCCTCACAGTGTACCATCGGGCCGGAGGTGGCTTTGGCCCTGACCTTTGGATTCTCTTGCGCTCCCGTGCGGCTACGACGTCGCGGTCGTTCTCTGCGCGGAGTCTGTGCCGCTTCCGCTCTGGCTCGATCCTCCCTGGTTCCCCGTGCCGATGGATGAATCGCTGCCGCCCGCGCCGTCGCTCGCGGTGTCGCCGCTACTCGTATTGGAGCCGCTGCTATTCGACGATTCCGATGAGTTCGAGCTATCGGTCGAGCCGCTCGTCGAGCCGCTTGAGTTGGAGGACGAGGAACTCGTTGAAGACGATGTGGAATTCGTCGCGCCCTGCTGCCCCGAGGAACTGTTCTGAGAGGTACTCGCATCCTGCGAAGAGCTGGAACTCGTATCCGCGTCCTGGCCACTTAGCTGAGTGTCGGTGCCGTCCGTCGTGCTCTCATCCTGCGCGAGCGGCTCGTAGATGATCGAGTTGGGCCGCGTGCCGAGCCCCTCGCCGGCGGTGGTGATGAGGATGATGGCGGTGCAGAGCATGACGGCCAGGATGGCGGCGACCACCGAGGCGGCCACGATCTTCCGCTGGACGTCGCTGCGCTCGGCGGCGGCGCGGGCGCGGAGCTTGGTGGGTGCGATACGGGTGCCACCGGCCTCATTTCCTGCAGAGGCGAAAGAGCGGTAGCCGGCAGTTCCGAGGGGCTGGTAGGTCGTCGCGTCGTTGTCGGCGTAGGCGCCCTCGTCGAGCGCATCGGCTCCCCATGCGGACGCCGCGGGGCGGTACGCGACGGCCGTCCGCGAGGCGTCGGCATCGGTGGTGCCGGTCGAAGAGCTGCCCGGTGTGAGCTTGCGCGCTCCGGCGGTGAGGATGCGACGGTACACCTGGGTGGAGACCACGGTGATCACCGAGCTCAGAGCCGCGCCGATCACTGAGCCGACCACGCCGATCTTGGACATCAACAGCACGGAGGTGGCGGCTGCGGCGGCGCCTGCCACGATTTGCGCGATCGAGAGACCGTCGAAGAGCCCCTCACGAGGTGTTATGGGTTGGGTACTCCCTATGGATGGTGCAGCGGCATCGGCGCGATTGACCACGCGCGTGCGCTGCAAGTCGGTGTACTCGGGTAGTTGCGAAGCCATGTCCGGTTCCTCCCGTCCGGTTAAACTGGGACCCCGTGGGTTGCCACGCCCAGTGGGCCACATAGCTTAGTACCCCGACCGCTCGAGCGGAAGGCGCTTTAGAGGGCAGCCACATAAACTTAGCGGCATCGTAAGAGGCGGCGCTGAACATATATCGCCCGTGCGCGGCGAACCCCTCAGGCCGTCGCGTTACCGCCGGCTCAGAAACGGGTTGCGCTCCCGCGTGATCGCGCGCCGAATCTTTACGTACTCGATGAGCAGCAAAAAGAGCAGCAGCGTCATTACGCCCAGGTAACTTGCCACGGCGCCGGTGAGGCCCAGGAGATTCACCAGGATGAGCGGGGCTACCACGGAGGCGGCGAAGCAGATGAGGTAGAGCTTCATGACATCGCCCGCGCGCCGAAGGACGCACACGATGGCATAGAGGAAGTCGATCGCCGCGGTCACCCCGCCGGCGGCGACCATCAAGTAGGCGAGCAGGCGGAACCGCTCGAAGTCGAGTCCGTACAAAAAGCTCATGAGCGGTATGCCGAGCCACGCCATGAAGAGCCCTGCGACCACGGAGATGCCCACGACCACGGTGAGCATGGCCACGACGATGAGGTCGAAGCGCCGCCTCCGGCGCGGGTTGGACCAAATGCTCGTCAGGCGCACCAGCTGCGGCTTGTACAGAAAGCCCACGGTGAGCAGGATCGCCTGGGCGGGGAAGTACAGCGCGTTGAAGTACAGCTGGTTCTCGTAGGCGAGCGTGCCCTCCATCACGAATTTCGGCATGCTCTCGATGAGGTTAAAGAGCAAAAGCGCCGCGGCGAGCGGGAGGCATTGGCGAAAGAGCGCGGTGACCTCGTTCAGGCGGATGGGGGCGGAGCGCTCCGTCTCGAGCAGGGCGAGCGGAATCGTCAGCAGCACGAGCGAGGCAACGGTCACCACGGCCATGGCGATGCTCGCCACGCCCAGGTCGCGCGTGACCAGGAGCAGCAGCGAGAAGGAGACGATCGCGAGTCCCGATCTGATCGTCTGGCTGATGCCGGCGAGATAGAGCTTGTCCGCCTGCTGCAGGCGCCCCTCGTACACGTCGGCGACGCCGTCGACCACCTTGTAGACGTAGACGCCCAGGCTGATCGCCATCATAGCCGCATCGTAGTCGCGCAGGGCGCAGTAGAGTAGGCCGATCACGAAGGCGGCGATGCCGGTGAGCCATCGATTGACCTGGTAAGAGGCGAACGAGGCATCCTCGTCCAGGTCGGAGACCTGGTGCGTGCGCACGCCGTAACCGGCCGCGATCATGAGCAGCGTGCCGGTGACGAACGCCATCGCGAACATGCCGGCGCCCTCGGCTCCCGCGAGCTGCGTCGCCACGATGGAGAGGACGGGGAACACCATGCCCCAGACAGCCGTTCCCGCGGTGTTCCAGAGATAGTCGCGGGTGGTCTCGTGCTCCTGGTATTCGGCTTCCTGGTCGGAGAGCGAGCCCTCGTACACCGCCTGGAGCAAGCGCGTCCACCACTGGTTGACAAGGCGCGCCACAGGCGAGATGAACCGGTTGCGCGCCGCTCGGCGACGAGTCGTCCCGCGTTGCCGCGTCGCGCGTGCGGCACGGGCCTTCCGAATCGTGTCCCAAGGGCTGCTCGTCATGTGCTCCCGCTTTCAACCGTTCGTCTGTCTCGCCATTATAGGCGGGTGCGCTGGTGGGGATTCCTCCGCGCTACCGACGGTACGCGTCTGTCCACCTGGTCTCCACCACCCGCCGAATACCTCGCTCGGCTAAAGCGCAATTGCGGTATGAAGGAATGCAATGATTTTTCCGCACGGCCGAAAGGACCAGATCATGGCAAACGAATCGATTATGAAGGTGCTTGAATCCCTGGGCATCCGCACTGCCGGTGCCGACGCCGCTCCCGTCTACGTTGACCTCACCGTTCCCGAGCTCGTGGAGCACGCGCTCGCGGCGGGGGAGGGCAATCTGCTTGACAACGGCGCCCTCTCCGTGGAGACCGGCGAGCGCACCGGCCGCTCGCCCAAGGACCGCTTCATCGTGGACACCCCCGACGTGCACGACACGATCGCCTGGGGCGGCGTGAACGTGCCCATCGCCCGCGAGAGCTTCGAGTCCGTGCGCGACGGCATCGCCGGCCACTTTGCCGAGCGTCCGCTCTACGTGGTGCGCGGGCTTGCCGGCGCCGACCGTCGCCATGCCCGCAAGTTCCTGATCGTGTGCGAGCGCGCGAGCCAGGCCCTCTTCATCAAGCAGCTGCTCGTGCGTCCCACGGACGAGGAGCTCGAGACCTACGGCGCCCCCGATTTCACCGTCCTTGCCGCTCCCGACTATAAGACCGACCCCGAGCGCGACGGCGTGCACTCCGATGCCACGGTCATCATCAACTTCGAGGACCGCATGACCGTCATCGCGGGCACCGGGTACTCCGGCGAGATCAAGAAGTCCGTGTTCTCGGTGATGAACTACCTGTTGCCGGTGGAGGACAAGGTGCTTTCCATGCACTGCTCCGCCAACGTGGACCCCGAGAGCGGCAAATCCGCCGTGTACTTCGGCCTCTCCGGCACCGGCAAGACGTCGCTCTCCGCCACCATCACGCGCCAGCTCATCGGCGACGACGAGCACGGTTGGGCGCTCGGCGACAGCGTCTTCAACATCGAGGGCGGCTGCTACGCCAAGTGCGATGGCCTGACGGAGGAGCGCGAGCCCGAGATCTACCGAGCCGTCCGCTTTGGCGCGCTGACGGAGAACGTCGTCTCCGACGCCAAGCGTCATCCGGACTACTTCGACCTCTCGCTCACGCAGAACACGCGCGTGGGCTATCCCGTTGAGTACATCCCCAACTGCAACCCGGCCGGTACCGGCCCCGAGCCGAGCATCGTGTTCTTCCTCACCTGCGACGCCTTCGGCGTGCTGCCGCCCATCGCGCGCCTGACCCGCGAGGCCGCCATGTACCACTTCGTGACGGGCTTCACCTCCAAGGTGGCCGGCACGGAGCAGGGCATCGTCGACCCGGTTCCGACGTTCTCGGCGCTCTTCGGCGAGCCCTTCATGCCGCTCGACCCGATGGTTTACGCCGACATGCTCGCCGAGCGCATGGACCGCGGCGGCGCCAAGGTGTACCTGGTGAACACCGGCTGGGTCGGCGGCGGCTACGGCGTGGGCAACCGCATTCCCATCCAGTACAACCACGCGAGCATCGCAGCCGCCTACGACGGTGCCCTCGATAACGTGGAGTACGTGCACGACGACATCTTCAACCTGGACGTGCCGGTCGAGTGCCCGGGCGTGCCCACCGAGATGATGGACCAGCGGAGCTTCTGGGCCGATCCCGAGGCCTACGATGCGAGCGCCCGCAAGCTCGCCGGTATGTTCGAGGAGAACTTCGCGCGTCGCTTCCCGAACCTCCCCGCCGAGGTCCGCGATGCCGGTCCGCATGCGTAGGTATGTTGCCGCATAACCTGGCTTCGAGGGGCGTCGCTGCTGCGCGGCGCCCCTTCGCGTATCCGGCGTCGGTGGCCCGTCGCTCTCTGCATCATGGCCCGCGCGCGTCCGCTCCCCCGATAGGCTTTTCTTGAATCTCAGGGGGCCGTTTCCCCCTGTGCTAGCATCTATATTTTGATAGAACGGCCTGTATATCTGGGGAGGCGATTCGGTGGCATCTGATTCCACGGCTTCCATTTCGAACGCGGTCGCAAAGACGGCGCTCAACAAGGACCTGCTCATCCTGCAGCAGCTCGTGACCAAGGACTTCAAGCTCAAGTATCGTCGCAGCGTGCTCGGCGTCCTGTGGAGCGTTCTGAACCCCCTGCTCATGATGGTGGTCATGAGCGTCGTGTTCTCGTTCCTCTTTAGCTCCAACATCGAGAATTACCCGCTCTACCTCATCGTGGGCAACATCACCTTCAGCTTCATGTCGGATTCCACCTCGGCGGCCCTGACCTCGTTCATCTCGGCGGCACCGCTGCTCAAAAAGGTGAAGGTCGACAAGTTCGTCTTCCCCGTGCAGAAGGTGCTTTTCGCACTCGTGAACTTCGCCTTCTCACTCATCGCCGTGGCCATCGTCATGCTGTGGTACCGCGTGGTGCCGAGCTGGCATCTCATCCTGCTGCCCGTGTGCCTCGTCTTCCTCATGCTCTTCTGCGTGGGCATCGGCCTGCTCATCGGCTCGCTTGCGGTGTTCTTCCGCGATGTCATCCACCTCTGGGGCGTCGTGCTGACCGCGTGGAACTACATCACGCCCTGCTTCTGGGACTTCCAGATGCTCATCGACCGCGGGGCGCCGGCGTGGGTCATCATCATCATCAAGGCGAACCCCATGTACAGCTACCTCACGTTCATGCGCGATATCCTGCTGTACCGGCAGACCCCGACGCTCGGCATCTTCATCGCCTGCGTGGTGTGGGCACTCATAGCGCTCGCCGTGGGCGTCCTCGTGTTCCGCAGGACGCAGCACAAGTTCATCCTCTATATCTAAGGGAGGGCATCTCTCATGGCTCAAGACACCCGGGGTGCCGCCCCGTCAATCATCGAGGTCAACGACGTCTCGATGGTCTTCAACATGGCGAGCGAGCAGCTCAACAGCCTGAAGGAGTACTTTATCGCGCTCGCGAAGCACCAGCTCTTCTTCAAGGAGTTCCGTGCGCTCGACCACATCAGCTTCTCCGTGCAGAAGGGCGAGGTCCTGGGCCTCGTGGGCACCAACGGCTCCGGTAAGTCCACGATGCTCAAGATCATCGCGGGCGTGCTCGAGCCGAGCGAGGGCAGCTGCACGGTCCGCGGCAACATCGCGCCGCTGATCGAGCTCGGCGCCGGTTTTGACGTGGAGCTCACGGCGCGCGAGAACATCTACCTGAATGGCGCGCTCCTTGGGTACTCCAAGCACTTCATGGACGAGCATCTGGACGACATCATCGAGTTCGCCGAGCTGCGCGACTTCATGGACGTGCCCCTCAAGAACTACTCTTCGGGCATGGTGGCGCGCATCGCGTTCGCCATCGCCACCGTGGTGGAGCCAGACGTGCTGATCGTCGACGAGACGCTCTCGGTGGGCGACGTCTTCTTCCAGGAGAAGTGCGAGCGCCGCATCCAGAGCTTCATCGACTCTGGCAACGTGACCGTGCTCTTCGTAAGCCACTCACTCGAGCAGGTAGAGCGCCTCTGCACGCGCGCCGTCTGGATCGAGCACGGCGTGCAGCGCATGGTCGGGCCCGTCAAGGACGTCTGCCGCGCCTACCGCCAGCAGTTCGACTAGGACGTCTCGAGCGTTCGTCCGCCATCACAGCGAGCTGAGGAGAAGGGTATGAGTGTTCAGGCCGACATCCCCCGTCGTCCGCGCATCGCGATTTTCAGTTGCGATGCCAAGCTCGGACACGAGGTGAAGGGTGCCACGCGCTACACGTTCCTGGCCTCGCTGCTCACGGCGCGCGGTTTCGAGGTGGACTTCATCACCGCGGGCTTTCAGCATTGGGAGAAGCGCCAGCGCGATCTTTCCGCGTTCGACCGCTCTGCCCAGCCCTTCAACGTGGTGTTCATCCCCGAGCCGTCCTATCCCAAGAACATGTGCCCGCAGCGCATCTGGGCGCATCACGTGATGGCGGGCAACGTGGCGCGCTACTTCGAGGAGCACCACGACTACGACCTGATCTATTGCCAGATCCCGCCCAACGACGTCTGCCTTGCCGTGGGTCGGGCAGCCGAGCGTTTCGGCATTCCCTTCGTGGTGGACGTGAACGACCTCTGGCCCGAGGCGTTCCGCGTGGCCTTCAGCGTGCCCGTGGTTTCCGATGCGCTCTTCTCCCCGTTCTATTGGCAGGCGCGACGGGCCTACGACCTGGCGAACGCGATCGTGGGAACCTCTGACGAGTACGCCGCCCGCGGGTTCCGCGACCGCGCGGAGGACATTCCCAAGCTCGTGGTGTACGTGGGGAACAACCTGATGGAGTTCGACGCGGGCGCACGCGAGTTCGCCGATGAAGTGGAGAAGCCCGCGGATGAGACCTGGGTGGTGTACGCCGGCAACATCTCGCCGCTCTACGATTTGGAGACGCTGGTGGAGGCGGTGGCCGTCGCCGTCCGCAGCTGCCCCGGGCTCAGGCTCAAGGTGCTGGGAGATGGGCCTGCCCGTTCGGCGGTGGAGGCCGCGGTGGAGCGCACGGGGGCCCCGGCGGAGCTTCTGGGGTACATGCCCTACCGCAAGATGGCCGCCTATCTCAAGGCGTCTGACATGACGGTGAACTCGCTGGTGGAGAACGCGCCGCAGAGCGTGCCCACCAAGATCGGCGACTACCTGGCCGCGGGCTCGCCCATGGTCAACGCCTCCACGAATCCGGAGTTTCGCGCCAAGGTGGAAGCGGACGGCTTCGGCGTGAACGTTGATCCGGGAGACGTTTCCGCGCTCGTTGCCGTGCTGGTGGATCTCGCGGGCGACCCCGCTCGCCGCGCGGCGATGGGGGAGCGGGCACGTGCCGTGGCGGAGGAGCAGTTCGACCGTGCCCACTCCTACGAGGCCACGGTCGACCTCATTCGACGGTTACTCGGCGCGCCTGCCGGTAACGGGTCCGCTCCGGATTCTTGATGTACGATTAACGGGTTGAGCGACCGATGCGGCGGGGCACTGCGACGTGCTCCGCCCTTTTTCGTGGAGATTGATATGGCTATCGAGCATGGTTCCGAGAAGCAGGTTGGGCGCGCGGAGACGGGTGCGCCCCTCGGGCGCACGTACAATAAGTGGGCGATTCTCGTCACGGTGCTCGTTATGACCTTCATGGTCTGCCTGGATTCGAGCATCGTCACGGTGGCGCTGCCCGTTATGCAGAAGGAGCTGGGCGCGGGCGACGAGATCCAATGGGTCTCCTCGATCTACCTGGTTGCCACGTGCATCGCGCTGCTGCCCTTTGGCCGTCTGGGCGATAAACTCGGCAAGGTGTACGTTTTTCAGGCGGGTGTGGTCGGCTTCACGTTGGGCTCGCTGCTCTGCGGACTTTCCTCCTCGCTGCCCATGCTCGTGGTTGCGCGTGCGGTGCAGGGCGTGGGGTGCGCGCTCGCCATGGCCAACAACATGGGTATCATCACCGAGGCGTTCCCGTCGCGGGAGCGCGGACGCGCCATGGGATTTCTCTCGACTGCGGTGGCGCTCGGCATGATGGCGGGCCCGGTGTTCGGCGGCATCATCGTTTCCAGCTGGGTCTGGGAGGGCATCTTCCTCATCAACGTGCCGGTGGGCGTGGTCTCGTTCCTGGTCGGGCTGCGCACGCTACCCCATGTGCATCCGATGTGCGATGGGCACCGGGCGGGCCTTTCCATGCTCGGCTCCGCGCGCCTGTGCTTTGGCAGCCCGGAGTTTCGGCTGAACTTCCTGACCATGTTCATCGTGTTCGCGGGCATCGGCGCCTCGGAGTTCGTCTTGCCGTTCTACTTCCAGGATGCGCATGGGTTTACCGCAACGGTCTCGGGCCTGCTGTTTCTGGCCCTGCCGGTGACCAATGCGGTCGTGGGGCCTGTTTCCGGTACGGTGTCCGACCGCGTGGGGTGCGAGGTTCCCACCATGGTGGGGCTCGCGGTGTACGTGTGCGGTCTGTTGCTGGTGGGCACGCTCGGCATCGAGAGCCCGGTTGTCCAGATCGTGCTCTGCGTTGGCCTCATGAGCTGTGGGACCTCGATCTTCCAGTCGCCCAACAACGCGCTCTTCATGGATTCCGCACCGCTTGAGGCCCTGGGTTTTGCCGGGAGCGTGTCCGGCCTTGCGCGCTATGCGGGCATGGCGATCGGCATCTCGGGGTGCTCCGCGTTGCTGTACGGACGGATGAGCGCGGAGATGGGCCGCACCGTGACGCATTTCGTCGAGGGGCGTCCGGAGGTCTTCATGGCGGGGTTCACGTTCGTGTTCCACGTGCTCGCCTGCGTGGCAGCGGTGGGCCTCGTGCTCACGACCGTGCGCTGGCGCCGCACCAGGACACGGTAGGGGGCGCGATCGGGTGCGGCGCCATCCGGCTCCGCGACTCCGCGTGCAAGCTCGTGGCTGGTTTGTCGTTGAAATACACGAGTTGTGAACGCCGGCTGTTCACCGCGGCCGGCGTTCTTGTAAACCCGCCGGTCAGAGTTCATCGGTTTATCCGAGTTGTGAACGCAGCGTTCACAACGCGGGATTCGGTTGTCTTGCAGCGTTCACAACTCCCAAAAACACAGGCGAACCTGTCTGTCCCGTACTCGAGTGCCTTCAGTGCATAGAGCGGCTGCATGCATCGGAGTGCTACTGGGGAGGGTTGAAATCTAACAGGATTTAGACGGGGATTCCGGTGAATCTGACACGATTCTGACTGGGCCGTCAGATGAGGGGGAGCGATTACCGCATATCGCGGTTCTGATTCTGAAAAAAACGCCTTGCCGGGTCCAGCGCTTTGAAATACTGGCCGTATGAGCATCGTCTTAGCACATAGCACCGCGCGACTGTACCATCGTGCGCCGTATCGTCCGCTCTCCGAGCGGTCGTATCCGCCTCGCTCGAAACGACTTCGAACGGGTCCGTGCGATACGGCGCTGGTGCAGGATGCACGCATCAAGCTGGCACGGTATGGAGTGCCGCCGGAGCTCTTGGAGCGCGTGCACGTCCTTGTTTCCGAGGCTGGGGAGCGCCGTCTTTCCGACAGCGTCATCTGCCATGTGCTTCGGGGAACGATGCCCGCCGGATCGATCATTCCGTTGCAGGGCGGTATTTGCGTGACCGATATTCGCCAGACCGCGCTCGATGCCGCGCGCGACCTTTCCTTTCGGGAGCTCGTTGAGTTCTACTACGAGCTCTGCGGAGCATATGAGTTGCCGTTCGAAGAAGCCGATGGTTACAGAGAGCGTCCGGCTCTCACTACGACGGCCGAGCTTGCTCGTTACTTTGAGAAAACGGGTCGGCGCCATGGGGTGGAACTTGCTCGACGCGCTATCCGTTACGTACGTGACGGTGCGCGCTCGCCGATGGAGACGGCGTTCGTCATGATGCTGGTGATGCCGAAGCGTGAGGGCGGGCTTGGCATTCGGGGGCTGGAGATGGATTATAGAATCGAGGTCAATGCCCGGGCCAGGCATCTTACGGCGCGCAGCTGCTTCTATTGCGATGCCTATCTCCCGCGAATTCATCTGGATATCGAGTACCACGGATTCTTCCACGATGACGAGATGCGCGCCGTGGAAGATGATGAGCGAGAACGAGCGCTCCGGGCGATGGGGCACGGCGTGATGGCGATACGTCGATGGGGGTTCTTCAACCGTGCTGCCTTTGGGCGCTTCATGCTGTGCATTCGCCGCAAGATGGGTATCTCGCCGGCGGCGTTACCCGATGGATTCGAGCTGAGGCAAGAGGAGCTGAGGCGATTCGTGCTTCGGCGCATGGCGTAGGGGTGGCGGCGATGGTGGTGCAAAGCGCGTGGGCACCGAGCGCGCTCGGCGGGTTCGCGGTTGTCGTTGAAAATCGGGAGTAGTGAACGCCCCCGGCTCCGGTTTATCCGCGTTGTGAACGCGGTGTTCATTTCTCGGATAAACCGATGGTCCCTGAGCTGGGGAAATGGCGGCGATCACTGCTTGGACGGAGGGTCCCCGTTCACTACTCGGAAAAACCCACGAGAACCGAGCGCGGCTTGGGCGGTTCGCTCCCGCCTCGCCGCCCGTTGCCTACTTGGCAAACATATTTTTCTGATTCATCTCGGCTTGCACGGTCTTGAGCATAAGGTCCGTGTCGTCCAGGCCCAGGTGACGCTCGGCCTCGCCCTCGACCAAGGTACCGCGACGCCTTGCCCAGTTCTCCAGCGCGGCGGGCGCACTCTCGCGCGGCAGCGTGCGGACCTCGCCGTCGAGCGAGCGGCAGATGTGGCGCGAGTCGATCACGATGATCTTGCCTGCACGGCGCGCCTCGGCGTAGCCGTCCAGGTGCAGGCGGAACCACGAGTCCTCGAAGGCCGCGTTATGGGCCATGATGGGATGCTTCTTCATGAGCGTAAGGAGCCGCTTCTGCAGGGCCTTATCCTCGCGGAAGGGGGTCTTGCCCGCCACCATGTCGTAGGTGATGTGGTGAATGTCTGCCAGGGGCACGCCCGTCTCGCGGTACGGTTCCTCCGGCAGGCCGCAGTACACGGCCTCGCCGTCCGTGGGCACCGCGTCGCTTGTCATCTCCATGAGCTCCCAGCCCACGTTGATGATGTAGCCGCGCTCGGGCGCGCGCCCGGTGGTCTCGATGTCGATGCCGAGCACCTTGCCCTTGATGGGCTTGCGCACCCAGGCCACGGCGTAGGCGTTGGCGTCCCCGCGCACCTCGCGCATGACGGTCGCCGCTCCGCGGCCCTGGAGCTTGCCGATGGCCGCGCACATGTCGGCGTCGGAGAGGCTGCGGGCGAGCATGGGGGAGGAGAGGTTGCGCAGGCGCGCCTCGCCGATATGGTCGCAGATGCCGCGGTTGCGGTCCGCGAGTTCGCGGATGAGGTCGAAGCCAAAGCTCGGGTTCTCGTTGGCACTCCATTCGTCCACGAGCGTCTTCAGGGCGTCCTCGCCGCGCTGACGCTCGGACTCGATGGAGTCGTAGCCGCCGGAGAAGATGAGCTCGGGAATGTAGAAGGAGTTCGCGTAGTCGAGCGCGTCGGTGAGCTTCATGTGCAAGAGGTCCTTTCGGGAACGATGCCTTGTGTAGAGTTTCCTATGTGCAACCGCTTTGGGTACCATAGCCTACCTTGCTCATGGTAGGTTAACTGCTTGCTTCATGGGTAGAAACCCTTCACATCCGTCCTTCGAGAGGAACGTGGTCCCTCCATGGAACTTGTTTTGGATATCGTGATCGACGCCGCCAAGGACACGCTGGCGCTCGTGCCGTTCCTGTTCGTCACCTTCGCCCTGCTCGCGGTCTTCGAGTTCGCGGCGGGAGACAAGATCCGCTCTGCCATCCAGCGCGCCGGCGCGGCCGGCCCCGTGGTGGGCGCCATCGCGGGCATCGTGCCCCAGTGCGGCTTCTCCGCCATGGGCGCCACGCTCTACGCGGGGCGGGTCATCACGCTCGGCACGCTCGTGGCGGTGTTCCTGTCCACGTCCGACGAGATGCTTCCCCTGCTCGTTGCCGAGCAGGTCGATCTGGGGAAGATGGCGTTCATCCTGCTGACCAAGGCGGTGATCGCCGTTGTCTCGGGCATGGCGATCGACCTCGCCCTGCGCGGGATCCGCAAGAGCCCCCGCCTGCATGCCACGCTCAAGCGCCGGGTGCTCGGGCCCGGCATGTCCGATGAGGCTTCCGTCGCTTCTGCCATGGAGGAAGAGGAAGAAGAGGACGACCCCGCGTGGAACGCCGTCTCCGAGGTGTGCGCGCTGCGCCGCCTGGGGCCGAGCGGGTATCCCGGCGGCGAGTTCGAGGTGCAGAGCTACGACGCCCCGCCCAGCTACCAGTACAGCTGCGGTTGCGGCTGCGAGGAGGTCGACCCCACGGACAAGCGGGCGATTGCCCGGTTCGCGCTCCGTTCCGCCCTCTCGCACACGGTGAAGGTGACCGCGTTCATCTTCCTGGTGACCGTGGCGCTCGTGGCGATACTCGACACGGTGGGCGAGCCCGTGCTCTCCCAGTTCCTCGCGTCGAACGAGGTGCTCGCCGTGTTCGCCTCCGCCCTGGTGGCGCTCATTCCCAACTGCGCCGCGAGCGTGGTCATCACCCAGCTCTATTTGGAAGGCGTGCTCGCCTTCGGTCCCATGATGGCCGGCTCGCTCGTGGGCGTGGGCGTGGGCTTCCTGGTGCTCTTCTCGGCCAACCGTAGCGTCCGCGAGAATGTCGCCATCTTGGGGATGCTCTACGTGCTCGGTGTCTTCTGGGGCATCGTGCTCATGGTGCTGGGACTCTAGCGGAACGCTTTGCGCACGCGCTGCCCCTCGATGCCATATCTGTGAGCATCTGGGGCTTTTGTAGGACGTGGCACCGGGCGATTCGCGCCAAGGTTGCGGGCAGCCGGCTCGACGTCCGTCATGGTACAGTCTCTTCCCAATAAACCTAGGGGAAAAGAGGCATTGCATGTCGATCGAGCGGGTGCGCGCGTATTTCGGCGAGATCGGCATCGCTGACCGTATTCTGGAGCACAACCAATCGAGCGCGACCATCGAGCTTGCCGCCCAGGCCCTGGACGTGGGGCCTGCGCGCATCGCCAAGACGCTTTCGTTCATGGTGGGGGAGACTCCGACGCTCGTGGTGTTCGCGGGCGATGCGCGAGCTGACAACAAGCGCTTCAAGGCGACGTTCCATACCAAAGCAAAGATGCTGTCCCACGACGACGTCGCACGCCTCGTGGGACATGCCGTAGGCGGCGTGTGTCCCTTCGCGGTGAACGAGGGCGCGGCGGTCTACCTGGACGAGAGCCTGAAACGGTTTGGCACGGTGTTTCCGGCCGCGGGTAGCTCCAACAGCGCCATCGAGCTCACGGTACCCGAGCTGGAGCGCTATGCGCGCGCCCTCGGTTGGGTTGACGTTGGCACGGGCTGGCGCGAGGGGGAGTAGCCGCTCTCCGTTTCCCCTGTGACAACATCAGCCATCGCAGAATGGCGCGATGAGCGGCATCGCCGCATCTACTACGACATCGTTCCGATCGATATCCACCGAATTCTACTTGACAACCATGGTTAACTTTCTATATTGATAATCAGTATCAATAAGGAAGCTGTATCCGGCAGTTTCCGGGTTGCAAAGGAGCGAACCATGTCCCAGATCGGACGCGAGATCGGCGACTTCACCGTCCAGGCCTTCCAGAACGACGAGTTCAAGGCTGTCTCCAAGGCTGATGTTCTCGGCCGCTGGAGCCTGTTCTTCTTCTATCCGGCCGACTTCACCTTCGTGTGCCCCACCGAGCTCGAGGAGCTCGCTGAGAACTACGACGCCTTCAAGGCCGAGGGCTGCGAGATCTACTCCGTTTCCACCGACACGCACTTCGTCCACAAGGCGTGGCACGACGAGTCCGAGCGCATCAAGAAGGTCGCCTATCCGATGCTCGCCGACCCGGCGCACGTCCTCGCCCGCGACTTCGACGTGCTGATCGGGTCCGACGGCGTGGCCGAGCGCGGCGCCTTCATCGTCGATCCCGAGGGCAAGGTGCAGGTGTACGAGGTGACCGCCGGCGGCGTTGGCCGTAATGCCAAGGAGCTGCTGCGCCTGGTGCAGGCCGCCAAGTTCGTGGCCGAGCACGGCGACCAGGTGTGCCCTGCCAAGTGGACGCCGGGTGCCGAGACGTTGAAGCCGAGCCTGGACCTGGTGGGCCAGCTGTAGGTCTAGAACTCAGGTCCTAGGGTTTAGGGCTTGGGGGCGGGGCGGTACCGTCCCGGGCTTCAGACAGCTGGCTGCGCCAGAACTCGCCCGGGACGGTACCACCCCGCCCTGCCGCTCCGGCCCCCTGTCCCGGACGAGTGCCGCCTCCCCATCTCTAAATCAGAAAACTGCGCTCAGCTGAACCGGGCCCAGGCTACCGCAACGCCCTGCGTCAGCCGTGGCCCCGCCCGTCCCGACCAGCGACCAGGAGGAAAGGAGCAACATGTCAGACATCGACGTTTCCAAGCTCTACGACGCCGTCATCATCGGCGGCGGTCCCGCCGGTCTTACGGCGGCGATCTATCTTGCGCGTGCCCGGTACCGGGTGCTCGTGGTGGAGAAGGACCACTTTGGTGGGCAGATCACCATCACGAGCGAGGTCGTGAACTACCCGGGCGTCCTTGCGACGAGCGGCACCGAGCTCACCGAGACCATGCGTCGCCAAGCCGAGGCGTTCGGCGCGGAGTTCCTGCTCGCTGAGGCGCGCTCCCTGGACCTTGCCGGCGATATCAAGCACGTCTGCACCTCAAAGGGAACGCTCGACTGCTTCGCCGTGCTGCTCGCCACCGGCGCGAGCCCCCGGCACGTGGGCTTTGCGGGTGAGGAGGAGTTTCGCGGCCACGGGGTTGCCTACTGCGCCACCTGCGACGGCGAGTTCTTCACCGGCAAGGATGTCTTCGTCGTGGGTGGCGGCTTCGCTGCGGCGGAGGAGAGCGTGTTTCTCACCAAGTACGCGCGCCACGTGACCATCCTCGTGCGCGATGACGACTTCACCTGCGCGCCCGCGGCCGCGGAGGAGGCCAAGTCGAACGACAAGGTCACCGTGCTCTACAACACCGAGGTGGAGGCCGCCGGTGGCGACTCCGCGCTCCGCTGGCTGCGCTACAAGAACCTTAAGACCGACAAGGTGGAGGAGTATCGTGCCGCGGACGGCGAGACGTTCGGCATCTTCGTCTTCGTAGGGTACGCGCCGGCAACGAGCCTTATGGACGGTGTGGCGGCAACGGACGATCGCGGCTACGCGCTCACGGACGCGCAACAGATGACGAGCGCCGATGGCCTCTTCGCCGCGGGCGATGTCTGCGTGAAGACGCTTCGCCAAGTCACTACCGCTGTGGGCCAGGCCGCGCAGACCGCAACGGACATGGAGCGCTACCTCAAGGCGGCGCAGGGGCGCACAGGTCTCGTGCCCCAGGTTCCCGTGAGTCGTCCGGCGGTTGCGGACGCGGCCGACGAACCCGCCCCCAAGCCGACGGCCGAGGGCGAGGCAGCGAGCTCCGCCGCGGCGTCGGCGCTCTTCGACGAGGCGATGCTCGCACAGCTGAACGCCGTCTTCTCGCGCATGACGGGCTCGCTCGTGCTGCGCCTGCACCCAGACGACCGCACTGCCTCACGCGAGCTCGAGGGCTATATGGACGAGCTTGCCAAGCTCACGGACAAGCTCTCGGTCGAGCATGCGGATACCGCCGAGGACGATGCCGCTTCCCTGCCGTTCGTGGAGGTCTGCCGTCCGGGTGGCGATGGCGCGCCCAATCCGACCGGCCTTGCCTTCCACGGCGTGCCGGGCGGGCACGAGTTCACGAGCTTCGTACTCGGCCTCTACAACGCGGCGGGCCCCGGCCAGCCCATCGACGACGCCGATCGCGCGGCCATCGCCGCGATCGCGGATCCGGTGCGCGTGAAGGTCCTCGTCTCGCTCTCCTGTACCATGTGCCCCGAGACGGTCGTCTCGCTGCAGCGCATCGCGGCGGACAACCCGCTCGTAACCGTCGACGTCTTCGACATCGCCCATTTCCCGGATCTGCGCGAGCGTTACAACGCCATGAGCGTGCCCTGCGTGGTCGTGGAGCGCGGCGGCGCAGAGCAGGTGCATTTCGGCAAGAAGAACTTGGCTCAGGCGCTGGAACTCGTACGCGCAAAGAGGCTGTAAAAGACTTAGCCGCGTCCGTCCGCCAGATCATGGCCGGTTGCTATAATCGTCCGACATTCCCGCTTCAAGGAGGCTTCATGTCGGGCACGCTCTATTTCGTACGCCACGGTCGCACGCTGTTCAACGAGCGCCACATCATTCAAGGTTGGGTGGATTCCCCGCTCACACCCGAGGGTGAGGAACAGGCGTCCCGCGTGGGCCGGTACTTCGCGCAGCGCGGCGTCACCTTCGACCATGCCTACGCCTCGCTCGTCGCGCGCACGCATCAGACGCTCGAGCGCATCACCGACATGCCCTTCGAGCGTGAGCGCGGCCTCATGGAGTGGTCGTTCGGCGCCTTCGAGGGCGAGCGCACCTACCTTATGCCCGCCTGGCCCTGGGGTGACTTCTTCGTGCCTTTTGGCGGCGAGGGACAGCTGGCGTTTCGCGATCGCATCGTCAGCACGCTCACCCAGATCATGCAGCGCACTGGGCATCGGAGCGTGCTCGTGGTCAGCCATGGCTCCGCGAGCCGCGAGTTCATCACGGCGGTGCGCGACGGCGGTATGGCGGACGAGCACATGGACGTTCCCGGCAACTGCTCGGTGGCGCGGTACGGCTTTGACGGTGAGGCCTTCCGGCTGCAAGAGATCGTGGAGCAGGATGCCATGCGACGGGAGCTCGGGGAGTAGTCGCGGTTGCTGAGGCACGCATCGCGCGGTAAATCTCTAGCAAATTGATAGGGTTTTGTATCGAGTCAGCCATGGGGCGTGTCCTGCTGCTTTAGTGTGTTAGAGTTCATGCGCGTTGGATAAGGCGACTCGTACGGAGGTTATCAGATGGCGCGCGTGCATAATTTCTCCGCCGGCCCGGCGGCGTTGCCGCTCGAGGTGCTGGAGGAGGCGCAATCGGAGCTGCTCGACTATCGCGGCCTTGGCATGTCCGTGCTCGAGATGAGTCACCGTTCCGCTGCCTACCAGCAGATCATCGAGGAGACCGAGGAGACGCTCCGCGACATCCTGGACATCCCGGATACCTATCGCGTGCTCTTTCTACAGGGCGGCGCCACCTTGGAGTTCGCGGGCGTTCCGCTGAACCTGATGCGCCGCGGCCGCGCGGGCTACCTGGTGACGGGCAACTTCGCCAAGAAGGCCTGGCAGGAGGCGCAGAAATACGGTGAGGCGCCGGTGCTCGCCTCCAGCGAGGGCACGAGCTTCGATCGCATTCCCGATCTGGGACCCGTTGCGTCGCGCGTTGCCGAGGGTGATCTGGACTACGTCTACATTTGCCAGAACAACACGATCTTCGGCACGGAGTACCGAGAGCTGCCCCAGACGGGCGAGACGCCGCTCGTGGCCGATGTCTCGAGCTGCTTCCTCTCGCATCCGCTCGACGTCGAGCGCTACGGCCTCATCTACGCAGGCGCCCAGAAGAACGCTGGCCCCGCGGGCGTGACGGTCGTCATCGTGCGCGAGGACCTCATCGCGGACGGTCCCGCGCGGGCGGACATCTGTCCCACGTATCTGGACTACCGGCTCCAGGCGAGCAAGGAGTCCATGTACAACACGCCCAATACCTTCGGTATCTACCTGTGCGGCAAGGTGTTCCGGTGGATCGAGAGGACGGGCGGCCTCAAGGCCATGCAGGCGCGCAACCAGGAGAAGGCCGACGTGCTCTATGGTTTGCTCGATAAGAGCGAGATCTTCCACGGCACCGCGCAGCCGTCCAGCCGCTCCCTTTCGAACGTCACCTTCCGAACCGATTCCCCCGAGCTGGACAAGGAGTTCGTCTCCGGTGCCGCCCAGCGAGGCATCCAGGGCGTCAAGGGGCACCGTCTCGTCGGCGGCATGCGCGCGAGCATCTACAACGCCGTCACCCTCGACGACGTGAAGACCCTCGCCTCATATATGGAAGAGTTCGAAGCAAGTCATTCTGCCAAGTAGAATACACACCCAAGCAAGTGTGGATTGAACGAAGGTCCGGGCGGGTATGCCCGAAGCGGCACTCCGCAGCGAACTGAGAAAACGGCTTCGCCGTTTTCCAGTCTTGCGAGGGCTGAGCGAAGGGCATGCCCGCCCGGAGCGGTGGGAAGGAAAAGCCATCATGCGCTACATCAAGACGATCGATGACATCACCAAGGACGGAGACGTCCAGTTCGGCGACGGCTACGCGTTCGTGGACGACGCGGCCCAGGCCGATGCCATCCTCATGCGCTCCACGGATCTGCACGGCTACGACCTGCCGGAGTCCATCCGCGCGATCGGCCGCTGCGGCGCGGGCGTCAACAACATCCCCGTGGAGGAGTACGCCCGCCGCGGCGTGGTGGTCTTCAACTCGCCGGGTGCCAACGCCAACGCGGTGAAGGAGCTCGTCATTGCCATGCTCGTGCTTTCGAGCCGCGGCGTGGTGCAGTCCATGGACTGGGTGCGCGCACATGCCGCGGACCCGAACATCCAGGTAGATGTCGAGAAGGCCAAGAAGGCGTTCGTCGGCCACGAGCTGCGCGGCAAGCGCATCGGCGTGGTGGGCCTCGGCAACGTGGGCTCCAAGGTGGCCAACGCCGCCGTCGATCTCGGCATGCATGTGTACGGTTATGACCCGTTCATCTCCGTCGAGCACGCCTGGGAGCTCTCGCACTCCGTGAACCGCGTGGGCACGCTCGAGGACCTGTGCCGCAACTGCGACTACCTCACCCTGCACGTGCCCAGCAAGGCCGACACCATCGGCATGATCTCGACCGAGCAGCTTTCCAAGCTCAAGCCCGGCGCCGTGCTCATCAACTATGCGCGCGAGACCATCGTGGACGAGGAGGCGGTGGCCGCGGCGCTCGAGAGCGGTCAGCTCTCCTGGTTCTCCACCGACTTCGCCACGTCCGGTACGGTCAAGATGAAGAACACGTTCGTCACCACGCACTCGGGCGCCGGCACGGGCGAGGCTGAGGCCAACTGCGCCGACATGGCCATCTCCGAGCTCAAGGACTATCTGGAGAACGGCAACATCGCGCATTCCGTGAACTATCCGGCCTGCTCCATGGGCAAGGCGCGCGCCGCGAGCCGTATCGCCTGTCTGCATGCCAACGTGCCCAACATGATCGGTCAGATCACGGCGATTCTCGCGCACGATAACGCCAACGTGCAGCGTATGGTGAACGAGAGCGCCGGCGAGAACGCCTACACCATGTTCGACACCGACGAGCATCTGGACCAGAGCACCATCGAGGCGCTGAAGCGGATTCCCGCTGTCTATCGCGTGCGCGTGATCAAGTAAAACGGAATAAAGAAACCCCATAAGCGAATTGTTGCAGGTTGTGCGTGAACGGTCGCGCGCAAAGGGGTAAACTCTCGATTGAAACTTGAAGGTTTAGCGGGCGCCGGATGGTGCCCGCTTCAATCGAGGAGGTGCCCTTGGCCACGTACGTCACGTCCGATGCCCACGGGCATCTTCGCGCCCTGGACCGGGTGCTCGAAGCATCGGGCGTGGGGGCGGACGACATGCTCTACGTGCTCGGAGACATGATCGACCGGGGACCGGAGCCGCTGGGCGTCATCCACTTGGTGCGCGGCCTCGCCGATTCGCACGGCATCGGGCGGGTGCATGTGCTCAAGGGCAACCATGAGGGTCTGATGCTCGATGCCCTCCAAGGCGCGACCCCGTATTCCGAGGGCGACTGGGAGATCAACGGCGGCTGGGTGACGGCTGGGCAGCTGGATGCGCTGCCGCGCGAGCAGGCCGACGACATCATCGCCTGGATGCGCGGCCTGCCGCTCTACGATGTGGTGAAGGTGGAGGACCACTTTGCCCCGCGCCCGCGCCCCGCGTCCGATGTCGCCCCCGTCTCGGGCGCCGCTCCCACCTGTATGCGCACCTATATGCTCTGCCATGCCGGCATCAACGCTCCGGCGGCCCATGCCTATCTCGCCGCCTCGGGAATCCCCGTCGAGCGTCCCGGCGTGCTGCAGAACCTGGACGCGAGCGTGCTCTACGTGATGATGGGTGCCCAGAAAACCGAGGATTTGCTGTGGATCCGCGAAGAGTTCTGGGGCAGGCCGACGGGCTTCGTCGACGGCGAGGGCCGCGGGCCCTTGGTGGTGGCCGGGCACACGCCGAGCGTCCTCATCCAGCGCTACGCGGGACACACCCATGGACCCGTCCTGAACGCCGACGAGCGTGCCCTCGTGGTGGAGGTCGGTGCCTGTCAGGATACCGGCGGCGTAGCCGACCGCATCGACATCGACGCGAGCGCGGCGGGCGGCGCTCCCCACGGGCAGGTGGCCGTCATGCGCCTGGAGGACCATCGCGTCTGGTATGCCCCCGTGGAGGAGGGGGAGTAGGGCTGCGGCCTCCCCCGCACGGGCACGGACCGCGTCCCGAACACGCTACAATTGACGCATTCGACCAGAGAGGGGAGCCCCATGCCCGCCACCGATGGATTCCTGCGCATCGCCGCCGCCACGCCCAAGATTCACGTTGCCGATGTACCCGGCAATACCGAGGCCGTTCTTGCGGCCGTGCGCGCCGCGGCTGACGCCGGCGCCTCGGTGCTCGTGCTGCCGGAGCTCTGCCTCACCGGCTATACCTGCGGCGATCTCTTTCATGACCAAGCGCTGCTCGCCGCTTGCAGCGCGTCGCTTCGGCGCATCTTGCGCGAGACGGCGAGTTTCCCGCTGCTCTTTGCCGTGGGGCTGCCCCTGGCCCATGCCGAGGAGGTCTACAACTGCGCGGCGGTCTGCTGCGCCGGTCGCCTGCTGGGCTTTACGGCAAAGCGCCATCTTCCGAGCTACGGCGAGTTCTACGAGGGCCGCTGGTTCGCGCCCTCGGTCGATTTGAGTGTCGGCAACGTTGCCCGGGACGGCGAGGAGGTGCCCTTCGGCTCCTCCCTGGTCTACGCGTGCACGGACCCTGGCCTCGAGGACGTTCGCGTGGGCGTGGAGATCTGCGAGGACCTGTGGGTCCCCAACCCGCCCTCGACGGGCATGGCGCTCGGCGGCGGCGCCACGGTGCTGCTCAACCTCTCCGCATCCGATGAGGTCATCGGCAAGGCCTCGTATCGTCGGCAGCTGGTCTCGACCCAGAGCGCGCGCCTCTACGCCGCCTACGCGTACGCCGACGCGGGGGAGGGCGAGTCGACTACGGACCTCGTGTTCGCGGGCGAGAACCTCATCGCGGAGAACGGGGCGGTGCTGGCGCGTACTGAGCTCTTTACCTGCGACATGGCGGTGGCCGACGTCGACCTCGCCCGTCTCATGGCCGAGCGCCGGCGAAGCACCACCTGGCGACGCGACGACCAGGTGCCCTGGGCGCGTGAGGTTCCCTTCTCGTTCGCGCCGGGTGCGGCGGAGGATGGATCGGGTGCAAACGCCCCGGCCATCCTGCGAAACGCCGACCAGATCGACCGCGTCTTCGACCGCGCGCCCTTCGTGCCGGCCGACCGCGCGCGTCGTGCCGAGCGATGCGAGACCATCCTCAACCTTCAGAGCCGGGGCCTGGCCACGCGCCTTTCCCACACGGGCACCGAGAGCCTGGTCATCGGGCTCTCGGGTGGGCTCGACTCCACGCTCGCCCTGCTCGTGGCCGTGCGCGCCTTCGACCAGCTGGGGCTTCCCCGCATCGGCGTGCACGCGGTCTCCATGCCCGGCTTCGGCACCACGGGGCGCACCAAGGGTAACGCCGAGAAGCTCGCCCGGTGCCTCGCGGTCGACTTCCGCGAGATTCCCATCGGCGATGCCGTGGAGCTGCACTTCCGCGCAATCGGGCATGACCCCGAGGTGCGTGACGTCACCTACGAGAACGCCCAGGCCCGCGAGCGCACGCAGGTGCTCATGGACCTCGCCGGCGAGCTGCACGGCTTTGTGCTCGGGACGGGGGACCTCTCCGAGCTCGCGCTGGGATGGTGCACGTACAATGCGGACCACATGAGCATGTACGGGGTGAACGCCGGCGTGCCGAAGACGCTCGTGCGGCACCTAGTGGCCTACGCCGCGGGCCTTTTCGGCGGCGAGGCGGAGGAGGTGTTGCGCGACATCCTTGACACGCCCGTCTCGCCTGAGCTGCTGCCGCCCACGGGGGACGGCCAGATCGCGCAGCGCACGGAGGACCTGGTGGGACCGTACGAGCTCCACGACTACTTTCTCTACCACCTGCTGCGCTTCGGGCTGCCGCCCGCGCGCATCTACCGGCAGGCGTGCCGCTCGTTTGCGGGCGCCTACGAGCCCGCCGTCATCCTCTCGTGGCTCAAGGTGTTCTACCGGCGGTTCTTTACGCAGCAGTTCAAGCGGAGCTGCCTGCCCGATGGCCCAAAGGTCGGCAGCGTGACGCTCTCGCCGCGCGGCGACTGGCGCATGCCGAGCGACGCGAGCGCGCGGTTGTGGTTGGAGGAGCTGGAGGCGCTCTCCTAGCGTCGTGCCCACTTGGGCATTCTTTCTTCGTGGACATCGGCACGGTGTTGCGGCGGCGCTCACGATGCATCGTATACTTTAACCATCTGTGAAACCCCTCGCTCCATGGAGGTCCTGTGCCATGAAGGGCATCATCCTGGCGGGCGGTTCGGGCACGCGCCTGTACCCGCTCACGCTCGTGACGTCGAAGCAGCTGCTCCCCGTCTACGACAAACCCATGATCTACTATCCGCTCTCCACGCTCATGCTTGCCGGCATCCGCGACATCCTCATCATCAGCACGCCGCAGGATCTGCCGAACTTCGAGCGCTTGCTGGGTGACGGCAGTCAGTACGGCGTGAACCTCTCCTACGCCGAGCAGCCCTCGCCGGACGGCCTGGCCCAGGCCTTCATCATCGGCGAGGAGTTCATCGACGGCGAGCCCTGCGCACTCGTGCTCGGCGATAACATCTTCTACGGTAACGGCCTCTCGCGCCATCTCAAGCGCGCTGTCGAGCAGGCCGAGGCCGGCGGCGGCGCCACGGTCTTCGGCTACCACGTGGACGATCCGGAGCGCTTCGGCGTGGTCGAGTTCGACCGCGACTTCAACGCCATCTCCATCGAGGAGAAGCCGGCGCATCCCAAGAGCAGCTACGCCGTCACGGGCCTCTACTTCTACGACGAGCGCGTATGCGAGTTTGCCAAGCAGGTGAAGCCCTCCGCGCGCGGCGAGCTCGAGATCACCACGCTCAACCAGATGTATCTGGAGGACGGCTCCCTTTCGGTGGTGACGCTCGGCCGCGGCTACGCCTGGCTCGACACGGGCACCATGGAGAGCCTGTACGAGGCGGGGGAGTTCGTGCGCGCCGTGGAGCGCGCCCAGGACCTGCCCGTCTCCGTGCCCGAGGAGATCGCCTGGGAGCACGGCTGGATCGATACCCCGGCGCTCGAGCAAGCGGCCGAGCGCTACGGCAAGAGCGTCTACGGCAAGCACCTGAAGGCCGTGGCAGCCGGTGCCATCAACAGCAGGAACAGCGACTACTAGCAGCGCGCGCGTCGGATGCGGTCCGGTGCGCAGGCGGGAGGAATCCATGTCCCAGGACTTCGAGCCCAAGAACATCATCGTGACCGGTGGCTGCGGCTTCATCGGTTCCAACTTCGTGCACCACGTGGTGCGCGAGCATCCGGGCGTCCATGTGACGGTGCTCGACAAGCTCACCTACGCGGGCAATCCCGAGAACATCGCCGGGCTGCCCGAGGACCGCGTGGAGCTCGTGGTGGGTGACATCTGCGATGCCGAGCTGCTCGAGCGCATCGTGCCCGGTCACGACGCCATCGTGCACTACGCGGCCGAGAGCCACAACGACAACTCCATCGCCAATCCCGAGCCGTTCCTGCGCACCAACGTCGAGGGCACCTACCAGTTGCTCGAAGCATGCCGTAAGTTCGACGTGCGCTACCACCACGTGAGCACGGACGAGGTCTACGGCGACCTCGCGCTGGACGATCCCGCGCGCTTCACCGAGGAGACACCGTACCGTCCCAGCAGCCCCTACAGCTCCACCAAGGCGTCCTCCGACCTGCTCGTGCGCGCCTGGCACCGGACCTTCGGCGTGCGCGCCACCATCTCCAACTGCTCCAACAACTACGGGCCCTACCAGCATGTGGAGAAGTTCATCCCGCGCCAGATCACGAACATCCTGGACGGCCAGCGCCCCAAACTCTACGGCGATGGCAAGAACGTGCGCGACTGGATCCACACCGAGGACCACAGCTCCGCCGTGTGGACCATCCTCACCAAGGGCGTGCTGGGCGAGACCTACCTCATCGGAGCGGACGGCGAGCGCGATAACCTGACGGTGCTGCGCGACATTCTGACCGTGATGGGCAAGGACCCGGATGACTTCGACTGGGTGCGCGACCGCCCCGGTCACGACCGTCGCTACGCCATCGACAGCTCCAAGCTCCGCCGCGAGCTGGGATGGGAGCCTGTGCACACGGACTTCCAGAAGGGTCTGGAGCAGACCATCGCCTGGTACACCGAGCACGAGGACTGGTGGCGCCCGGCCAAGGGGGCCACCGAGGCCAAGTACCGCGCGCAGGGTCAGTAAGCAATGCATCGGGCGGCGGGCGAGCCGGTTTTCCCCGCCACCTTTGAGCAGCGGGACGGCGCTTGCTCGTCTCGCCTTTCGTCTTGAGGAGAGGAAGGGCCGCATGGTCGAGTTCGAGTTCGAGAAGGACCTGAAGGTCACCACCACCAACATTCCCGGTGTCCTCGTGTTCGACCTGTCGGTGCACGGGGATGCGCGCGGCTGGTTCAAGGAGAACTGGCAACGCGAGAAGATGTGCGCACTCGGCCTCCCCGACCTGCGATTCGTGCAGAACAACATCTCCTTCAACGACAACCGCGGCGTCACGCGCGGCATCCACGCCGAGCCCTGGAACAAGTACATCTCCGTGGCCACGGGATCCGTCTTCGGCGCCTGGGTCGACCTTCGCCCCGGCGAGAGCTTCGGGCAGGTCTTCACCTGCACGCTCGATCCCTCCAAGGCCATCTACGTGCCGCGCGGCGTGGGCAACTCCTATCAAGCGCTCGAGGACGGCACCGCCTACACCTACCTGGTGGACGCCCATTGGTCCGCCGAGCTCAAGAAGACCTACACCTTCGTGAACCTGGCCGACCCCACGCTCGGTATCCAGTGGCCCATCCCGCTTGAGCAATGCGAGCTCTCCGAGGCCGACCAGCACCATCCAATGATCGCGGACGCCCTGCCCATGGCGCCCAAGCGCACCCTCGTGACGGGCTGCAAGGGTCAGCTCGGCAACGCCGTGCGGGCCTATGCCGAGGCACACGGCCTCGAGGGCTTCGACTACTGTGACATCGACACCTTCGACATGTCCGATCCCGCTGCCTACGCGCAATACGACTGGAACCTCTACGGTACCGTCATCAACTGCGGCGCCTACACGGCGGTTGACCGCGCCGAGACGCCGGAGGGTCGCCGCATCTGCTGGGCCGCCAATGCCACCGCGCCGGCGCTCCTCGCCCGCACCTGCACCGAGCACGGGATCGCGCTCGTGCACATTAGCTCCGACTACGTGTTCGACGGCACCGCGGAGCTTCATGCGGAGGACGAGCCGCTGAGCCCGCTCTCCGTGTACGGCGAGTCCAAGGCAGCGGGCGACCTGGCCGTGGCGGGATGCCCCAAGCACTACATCCTGCGCTCGAGCTGGGTGATCGGTCGCGGCAAGAACTTCGCCAAGACCATGCGCGCGCTTTCCGACCGCGCGGCCGCGGGCGAGCTGCCCCAGGTGACCGTGGTGGACGACCAGCTGGGCCGCCTGACCTTCACCGATCAGATGGCGGGCGCCATCTTCCACCTGCTTCAGACGAACGCGCCGTACGGCACGTACAACATGACCGGTTCGGGTGCCGTGCGCTCCTGGGCCGATATCGCCCGGCGCGTCTTCGAGCGCACGAACGGCAACGGCGATGCGGTGGTGCCCGTGAGCACCGAGGCGTACTACGCGAGCGCCGAGGGCCCCATCGCCCCGCGCCCGGTGCACTCCGCGCTCGACCTCTCCAAGCTTGAGGCAGCGGGCTTTATCCCGCGCGATTGGGAAGAGGAGCTCGGGGAGTACCTGGACGAGCTGCTCGCCGCGGACGCGGAGTAGGGGGATGGGCGCCTCAACTCGGTTCCTCGCCCAGTGCCGCGGCGCCGCCCGCGGCTACCTTGCCTTCGAGGTGCCGGTTTCCAAGAAAGTTCGCGCCAGCTCTCACGCCGGGGGACGCGAGGTGCCGTGCTCGGTGTTCGAGCTCGACGGCGGCTCCGCTATCGTTCGCGAAGCCGGATGCCGTGCGGGCGGACGAGTCGTCGTCGTGACGGTGCCCTTGCTCGAGGCGCGCCAGGATGTGTCGCTCATCGCGACGGACGATGGCACGCGCCTGGTTCGCACGATCTTCGACCCCAAGCTCTCCGGCCTGCAGTCGCGCCTGCTCACCATGCGCAAGCCCGCGCTCGCCACGTTCCTGCGCGGCGTCGACACCGAGCTCTCGTCCCTGCGCGCCCATGTGCAGCTCCTCGAGATCTGGCCCGACGGCGCGGGCGGAGGCGTTTTGCGCATCCCCTGCCGCTTCCCAACGGACGATGCCGCGGCAGAGCTGTACGTCGAGCTTCGCGACGGCCGGACTTTGGAGCCGGTAGAGCTTTCCTGGAATGTTTTGGAGGACCACGTGGTCCCCTCGGAGATCGATCCCTCGTTCTCGGAGCGCGTGGTCATGCTCTCCCTGGCGGCACCTGCAGGCGTGCGGAACCTGGTCATCGAGGCGGGACTTGCGGGGCATGAGGAGTGCCGCGACTTCACCTCGGTCTGCGAGCGCTCGTTCGCCGGGCTGCGGGGTCACTTCGGCATGCTCGCCGAGGGCGGTGCCCCCGACCGCGACTACACCGTCTGGTTCGAGGAGCACCGCGCCACGCCCGAGCTGCTTGCCCGACAGCGTGAGCGGTCGGCGGCGCACCCCGGTCCTCTCATGAGCATCGTCGTGCCCGTTTTCCGCACGCCGCCCGCGTACCTGCGTGCCTGCATCGACTCGGTGCTCGCGCAGTCCTATACCTCCTGGGAGCTCGTGCTCGTGAACGCGAGCGGGCCGGATGCGGGCGTCGACGGCGTGCTCGCGGAGGTTTCCGATCCACGCGTGCGCGTGCTTCAGATTGAGAACGCCTCCATTTCCGAGAACACGAACGCCGGTATCGCGGCGGCGATGGGGGAGTACGTGGCGTTCCTCGACCATGATGACGTGCTCGAGCCGGACGCGCTCTGGTGCTTCGCCGAGGCCATCGCCCGGAATCCGGAGAGCGACCTGCTCTATAGCGACGAGGATCACCTGCGCGACGGCGTCTACGCTGCGCCCGCGTTCAAGCCGGCGCCCAGTCTCACGCGCTTGCACGGCCACAACTACATCACGCACCTCCTTATGGTGAGCCGGCGCGTCCTGGGCCTCGCCGAGCGCTCCGGTTCGGACGTGGCGGGCGCCCAGGACTACGACCTCACGCTCAAGGCCTTCGACGTTGCGCGCCACATTGAGCACGTGCCGCGCGTGCTCTATCACTGGCGCGAGCACGAGGGCTCGACGGCCGGCGGTGGGAACCAGAAGCCCTACGCCCACACGGCGGGCGCCCTCGCCCTCAAGCGGCACCTTGAGCGCCGCGGTTGGTCGGGCGAGGTGGTGGACGGCCCCTTGCCCTACACCTATCGGGTGCGCTTCGATGTACCCGACCCCGCTCCGCTCGTGAGCATCGTCATTCCGAGCCGCGACCACGCGGACCTCCTCGAGGCATGCGCATCCTCCATCCTGCAGAAGACCGAGTACCCGAACTTCGAGATCGTGGTCGTGGAGAACGGCAGCGAGAATCCCGAGACCTTCGAGCTCTACGGGCGCCTGCAGGAGGACGGCCGCGTGCGCGTGGTCACGTGGACGCCGGACCTGCTCGCTCCGGACGCGCCTGCCGAGCATGGCTTCAACTACTCGGCGCTCGTGAACTTCGGTGCCGCCCACGCTTGCGGCGAGCTCCTGCTCTTCTTGAACAACGACACCGAGGTGATCGAGTCCGCTTGGCTCTCCGAGATGGTAGGGTGCCTCGCGCGCGAGGACGTGGGCGTGGTGGGGGCCAAACTGCTCTTCCCGGATGGCCTGGTGCAGCATGCCGGCATGTCCGTCCGCAGCGAGGGCGGCTTCTCCCATGTGAACCGCAACCTGGCGGCGGGCATACCCGGCTACGGGTTCTCCGCTGGCATGTCCCAGGAGTACTCCATGGTGACGGGTGCCTGCCAGCTCACGCGCCGCTCGCTGTTCGAGGATATCGGCGGCTACGACGAGCGCCTTGCCGTGGGCTACAACGACGGGGATTACTGCCTCTCTGCGCGCGAACGCGGTTACGTGGTGGTCTACCAGGCTTCCGCCGTGCTGCAGCACAAGGAGTTCGCGTCGCGGGGCCGCGAGGCCACCGATGCGCGCCTGCGCGCCCGGCTGTTTCGCGAACGGTCCTACACTATCAGCAAGCACCCGGCGTTCTTCTCCAGTCCGGATCCCGCGGTGAACTCCAATTTCAACCCGGATAGCGATTGGTGGGAGCTCGTGGTGGGGCTTTGCGCCGACCACACCCTGTAGGGCTTTTCGACGCTATCAGCGGGCTCGGGATGTCCCGGTAGCGGTGATTCGGTACACTTGATGGGCTTTGCCGCGCTATTTGGTGGCGCTTTCTGCTCATCGCTGAGACGACATGGGGGAATTCATGTCAACAATCAAGATCGTCATGGCTTGCCATCGAGACGATATCGTCATTCCCGACAACCCGCTGATCGTTCCCGTTCAGGTGGGAACGGCGCTTGCCGATCATCGCTTCAAGGGCATGCAGCACGATGACGAGGGTGAGAACATTTCGTACAAGAACCCGTACTACTGCGAGCTGACGGCGCAGTACTGGGCTTGGAAGAACCTGGACGCCGATTACTACGGCCTCTTCCACTATCGACGCTACTTCTCGTTTTCCGACGAGCCTTTCCGTACCAACCGCTTCGCCGATGCCCTCTTTGATTCCAACGACGAGAAAACGCTCGAGCGCATCGGCCTGAACGAGCACCGTATGCGCGAGGTGATCGAGGGCAACGACTTCATTCTTCCCGAGCGGGGTCGCTTTGTGGGGAAGATGACCATGCGCGAGCAATATTGCCGGGCGCTGCAGCATCGTCCCGAAGACCTCCAGTGCGTCCTGGATATCATCCAGGAACGGTACCCGCACATGATGGATGCGGCCAACGCCTATCTGGATGGGTCTACCGGCTATTTCTGCAACATGTTCATCATGAAGCGGGAGATCTTCTTCGACTACTGCTCATGGCTGTTCGATATCTTGGCCGAGCACGAGCGGCGCCGGGATTTCTCCGATTACAGTTCGGCGCAGTATCGCGTGAGCGGATATCTTGCCGAGCGGTTGCTGGGCATCTACTTTACCTGGCTCAAGGGTCAGGGCCACTACGCGTATCGCGAGCTGCAGCGGACGCTGTTCGACAACGTGACGCGCCCTGCGTTCCCGCGTCCCCTCAAGCAGGTGGGCGACAAGCCCCCCGTTACGCTCGTGCTTTCCGCAAACGATTTCTATGTCCCCTACATGGGAACCCTGCTCGAATCGATCGCGGAAAACGCATCAGAGTCGCGCCAGTACGATGTCATCGTGCTCCATCGCGACATCAGCGAGCGCAACCAGGTCGTGCTGCGGCGCATGATGCCCGGCAACTTCTCCCTGCGGTTCTTTAACACCACGCGTTTCATGGTCGATTACAACGACAAGCTCTTCCTCCGCGGGCATTTCCGTATCGAGACGTATTTCCGCCTGCTCATGCAGGATATTCTCCCGGAGTACGACAAGGCCCTGTACCTGGACAGCGATATGGTCGTGAACCATGATATCGCCGAGCTGTTCGACGTCGATGTCGAAGGGTACCTGCTCGCCGCCGTGGCGGATGCGGATACGGCGGGCCTCTATAACGGGGCGCAGCCGGATAAAAAGGACTACATGGACAACGTGTTGAAGATGAGGGACCCCTACAGCTATTTCCAGGCGGGGACGATCATCTTCAATCTCGCGGAGTTCCGGCGGCGCTACACCGTCGAGGAGCTGTTCGCGTACGCCACGTCCTACGAGTGGCAGCTCCTCGACCAGGATGTGCTCAACCATTTTGCCGAGGGGCATGTGAAATATCTCGACATGCGGTGGAACGTCATGATGGATTGGTTCGGCATCCGTGTCAAGGAGATCATCAGCTTGGCACCGCGCCACCTGAGCGAACCGTATATGGAGGCGCGAAAGGACCCGTATGTGGTTCATTTCGCCGGCGACGACAAGCCCTGGGATCATCCCGAGACGGATTATGCCGATTACTTCTGGCGCTATGCCCTGAAGACCCCGTTCGCACCCATCGCGATCGACCGCATGACTAAGAACAAGCTGCCGTTCATGCGTCGGGTGAAGAACAAGCTGAGGCCGCTGTACGAGAAGCTCTTCCCCGCGCGCACGCCCCGTCGAGAGCTGGCCGGTTACCTCGTTCGCAAGATCACGAACAAGGCGTAAGGAGTTATTCCGGCTGGGGAGGGCCCGGTGCGGCGCATAGCCGACCGCGATAGGGGGCGCCTGCGGAGTTTCTTGGTAACTCTATGCGGTCCACTATGCATTTTGGTTCAGGCACCGTGGGTGAAATATCATTTCGAAGTCGCTTGTCTTATAGGTGAGGAGATTGTTCGTGGAAGGAAGACATTTTAAAGAGAGCTCCCAGCAGCCATCGGCCGTACGGCAACGGCAACCGGTTCGACGGCAGCAATATACCGCGCCGCGCCAGGGCGTCGTTCGGGCAAGCGCTGCTCCCCAGTCGCGCGGTCGCGCCCCTCGCTTTGAGCCGGAGCCGCGCCGCCGTCGGCACGTGGCGGGCACCGTGGTCGCCGTGGTCATCGCGGTGCTCATCGTGGTCTGCGGCGTGTCCGGCTTCCTGCTCTTCCGTTCCGCCCAGAAGGTCAAGTCCGACTCCACGGTCCTCATGGCGCAGGCGTCCGTCTTGAAGGACAACCTCAAGAACGGGGACACGGGCGGGCTCTCTACCTCGCTGAGCATCATCCAAGATCGCACGACGAGCATCAACGACGAGGTGCACGCGCCGCTCTGGAGCGTGGCGGCGCACCTGCCCGTAGTGGGGCAGGATATCCAGAGCGTGCAGACGCTCGGCTCCTCGGCAAAGGATCTGGTGGACAACGCGCTCGCGCCCATCTGCCAGAGTCTTTCGGGCAAGAAGCTCTCCGACCTCCTGCAGGACGGCTCGGTGAACATCCCCATGCTCAAGGAGGTCTCCGCCGCCGTGGGCGGTGCCATCCCCGCGATTAAGACGGACGCGGAGACGATCAGCTCGCTACCGAAGGCTCGCATCCCCCAGGTCCAGGCGGTGCTCGACAAGGTGCAGGAGCCGCTCGGCAAGGCGGGCGGCATGCTCGACCAGCTTCAGCCCATCCTGAACGTGCTGCCGCAGATGTTCGGCGAAGGCGGTCAGCGGAGCTACCTGATCATCGCTCAGAACAACTCCGAGCTGCGCAACACCGGCGGCCTGCCCGGGTCCTGGGGCGTGCTCACCGTCACCGACGGCAAGATCGAGATGAACAGCGACTTCACCTCCATCCTGCATCAGCCCGGCCTGCAGGTGCAGATCACTGATGAGGAGCGCGCAGCCTCCGGCTCCAACATGGACGTCGATCCCGCCCAGGTGAACACCATCTCCGACTTCTCCCGCGTTGGCGCGCTCTCGCGCGATTTCTGGGCGCAGGCGGGCTACGGCAACGTGGACGGCGTCATCGCCATCGATCCCGTCTTCCTGCAGCGCTTGCTCAGCCTGACCGGTGGGTTCACCGCCGCCGACGGCAGCACGGTCGATGGTTCCAACGCGGCTTCGATCCTGCTCAGCGAGACCTATTGGCGCCTGGGCAACGATGGCACCGCCCAAGACGCCTACTTCTCCTCCGTCGCCGCGATGGCGTTCAAGACCGTCATGGGCAACCTGGGCGGCGTGAGCGTTTCCGACCTGTGGAAGACCATCCAGGAGTCCGGCGAGCAGGGGCGCCTGCTCGTATGGATGGCGAACGACGGCGAGCAGTCCGTGATGGACACGCTGGGCTTCACGGGACGCCTGGGGAGCGATCCCACGAAGCCGGAGCTCGGCGTGTACGAGTACGATTCCACGTGGAGCAAGATCGACTGGTTCGCGTCCGTCAAGACGCAGATCGGCGAGGGCGTGAAGAACGTGGACGGCACCACCACCTATGCCGTCACCACCACGCTCACCAACATCATGACGCCCGAGCAGGCCGCCACGGCGCCCGATTACGTGCGAGGGTACAACGAGGCCAAGCGCACCAAGGGCGATATGATAACGATGATGATGTTCTACGCGCCTGCGGGCGGCACGATTACCAACATGAACGTTAACGGCTACCAGAACGGCGATTGGACCGAGGCCACGTTCCAGGGCCATCAGGTGCTTCGCGGCCTCTTCCAAACGGACTCCCAGGAGACCACCACCTTCACCTACAACGTGGTGGTCCCCGCGGGCGCCACGCAAGCCATGACGCTCCGCACCACGCCCCTTGCGCAGGAATCGCTCATGTAGTGAACCTGCTCCCGGCCCGGTTTCGGTGAGAGTGCTGAACGGCGGTCGTCGCACATGCGGCGGCCGCCGTCCTTTTGTGCGATAATCCCCAGAAGTCAAGGTTCTGACCCGCCGATTAAGAGGTTCCCATGTCTGATTACGTACTTTCCTGCAGTTCCACCGCCGATTATCCGCGTTCGTTCTTCGAGGAGCGCCACGTGCTCCTCACCTGCTTCCACTACAACATGGACGACGGCACCTACCCCGACGACCTCTACGCGCGCATCACGCCGCATGAGTTCTTCAGCAAGATCAAGGCGGGTAGCCAGCCCACCACCTCGCAGATCGCGGCGGGCGAATACGTGGCCACCTGGGAGCCGGAGCTCAAGGCCGGCCATGATATCCTGCACGTGACGCTCTCCTCGGGCATCTCGGGCACCTACAACTCCGCGTGCGTGGCCGCCGAGCAGCTGCGCGCGGCCTATCCCGAGCGCGCCATCAACGTGGTGGACTCCCTCTGCGCGAGCTCGGGCTACGGCCTCCTTGTGGAATACCTCGCCGACCTGCGCGACGCCGGCATGGGCCTCGCCGAGCTCACGGCTTGGTGCGAGGAACACAAGATGAACCTCAACAGCTGGTTCTACGTCTCTGACCTCGAGTGCCTGAAGCGCGGCGGCCGCGTGAGCAAGACGAGCGCGCTCATCGCCACGGCGCTGAAGATCTGCCCGCTGCTGAACATGGACTACCAGGGCAAGCTGATTCCGCGCGAGAAGATTCGTACCAAAATGAAGGCCCAGAAGGGGCTCGTGCGAGCCATGATGGCGCACGTGGAAGACGGCGCCGCCTACACGGGCAAGTGCTGCATCAGCCAATCCGATTGCCGCGAGGACGCCGAAGAGGTCGCCCGCATGATCGGGGAGCAGATTCCCCAACTTGCCGGCAAGATCGCCATCCACGACATCGGCACGGTCATCGGCGCGCACACCGGCCCCGGCACGGTGGCGCTCTTCTTCATGGGCGACAAGCGCGTGGACTAGACTCCCGCCCGGAGGGCAAGCGCCCGGCATCCCGGCGGCGCTTGCCCTCCGGGCGGGACCGCCGGAGCCAGCTTTCTAGTTCTTAGGGAAGAAGAAGCGCAGTTTGCTGCGGCGCTCGGCACGGCGATCGCGGGCGTTGTGCGCCTTGGCGATGAGCTCGTCGGGGAAGGGGACGTCGGCCCGCGCGCTCTCAAGCGGGTTCTCGGAGGCGGCGCTCACCGGGTCGAAGACGGGCTCCGGCGTCGTCTTCTCGGCTGCGGCGGCGCGGTAGCGCTTCATCATGTCGGCCTGGAGCTGCTGGGCCGAGGGGGGCGTCCAGATGACGGCATTGGCGCCCGCGGAGACCGTCTCGCTCACGGAGAGGGAGCTGCGCCCGCCGGAGGCGATGAGCGGCATGTTGGGGTAGTGCTCGCGGAGCTCGCGCAGGACGGCGGGCGTGTCCTTGCCGGCGGCCACGTTGAGGATCTTGGCGCCGGCTGCTACCTTGGCATGGGCCACCTCGTCGCAGGCCACGACGGTGGCGACCACGGGGATGTCCACGATGTTGGCGATCTGCTCGACCATGTCGGGACTCGCGGGGGAGTTGACGATCACGCCGGCGGCGCCCTGCATCTCTGAGACGGCGGCCAGCTGCACGGCGCGCTTGCCCGTGGTGGTGCCGCCGCCCACGCCCACGAAGACGGGGCACTCGGCCACCGTCAGGAGGGCCTGGGTGATGGCGGGCTGCGCGGTGAAGGGGTACACGGCGAAGATGGCATCCGCGTTGGAGTTCTTGATCACGGCGACGTCCGTGGTGTAGAGCAGCGAGCGGATGCGGCGGCCGAAGAGCGTGAAGCCGCTGCACTCCTCGGTCTCGGCGGGAACGGAGAGCGCGGCGTGGCGGAGGCGCCCCTCGATGGGGGTGGGCTCGAGCTGCAGCTTGCCGGCAGGCGTGACCACGGTGGGCGCACCGGAGAACTCCTCGGCGATCTCCACCTCAGAGAAATCGACGGCGGCATCGATGCTCTCGGGCACCTCGGCGGGCACCTCGAGCGCGGCGTCCGGCTCCTCGGCGACCTTGGTATCGACCTCGGGGACCGCGCGCTCGGCCGGCTTGTGCGCGTTCCCGGCGCCTGATTCGTTCATCTTGACGGTATCCGTGGCGTCCATGGTGCCTCCTCGTGTGATTGAGTTCTTGATGCGGTGCGTGCTGCGGGGTATCGAAACGATGCTTGTTTTGTACCCCGTCGCAGGCGGCGGTAGTCATGCGCGCCATGGCCCTTTTGTAGCGAATGCGGAGTCTTGGGGGAGCGGTTGGGGCGTCTGCTATGCTAGTCCAACCAACGAACGACCGGAAGGGGTGGCACGCATGAACGAGATCGTCGAGGTTATGGGCCCGATGCTCATCTGCGTGGGCGTTATCGCCGTCGTCGCCCTCGTGTATCTGGGCATCACCGCTCTGCGCGACCGTTCTCGCGGTGACGACGAGGACCCGCGGGCCTTTCGCGGCGGATCCCATCTGCGGTAACCCCGTTGTCGGCCGCGCGCTCGCGTGGCCGCTTCTCGCTAGTGCGCTTTCTTGATCTTGGCGATGTAGAAGCCCTCGAAGTGTCGCGCGGGGGCGATGGTGAGTGTGCCGGGCAACCCGTTTTCCAGGAGCGGGAGGGCGAAGTCGCCTTCCGTCCACGCGGCGTCCAGGTTTAGCGGCACAAGCTCGCAATCGCGATGGCGCTTGGCCTTCAGCGCGCTGCGAACTTGTTCCTCGTTTTCTTGAGGTAGCACGGAGCACGTGGAGTAGACGAGTTCGCCGCCCGGCTTGAGCACGGTGAGCGCGCGGTCGAGGAGCTGCGCTTGCGAGCGCGTCACCTTGGCGAGCAGCTGGGCGGTGATGCGCTTCTCGGCGCGTGGGTCCCCGGCGCGCACCGTTCCCGTTCCGGTACAGGGGGCGTCGAGCAGAATCTGATCGAAGCTGAAGAACTCGTCTAGGCGCCGCGCGTCCGTCTTCATGACCTGCACGTTGTGGGCACCGAGCTTCTGCAGGTTGTAGGTGAGTTTTTCCGCGCGCGGCGCCGAGAGCTCGCAGGCGGTGATGTGGGCCTCAGGCTCGAGCGCGGCCATCTGCGACGTCTTGCCGCCGGGGGCGGCGCACATGTCGAGCGCGTCCGCGCCGGCACGGGGCCCGAGCGCGAGGGGCGGCGTCATGGAGGAGAGGGACTGCAGGTAGACCGCGCCTTCCCGATAGATGTCGAGCGTCCATACATCCCGCTCGGAAACCGCGGCGTCCAAAACGAAGGCGTCCTCGTACCAGGGCACGCGCGTAAAGCCGATGCCCGCCCTGCCGAGCGCCCCCGCCACCGTCTCGGCGTCCGCCTTGAGCGTGTTCGCCCGCAGCGTGACGGGGCGGCTCGCCGCCGCGCGGTATCCGTCGATGAGGCGCTGAACGACCTCTGCCTGATAGGCCGCTTCCAGCTGATCGTGCAGGAAGGCGGGGATGGGTGCGTCTGCGTTCTGCTGCGTCATGGGAACAACTCCAACCGTTTGCGTTTCATCCATTCTAGTTGAGCGGGGCGTGGTTTTCGCCCGTAGCGCCGCGGTTCGGTCAGCTCGGGGCAACTGTGGCTCCCTTGTGATGTTCAAGCAGGTGAACAGTGGACGTTCTGGGCGAGAAGGCTCACAATCGCAATTGAACAACGTTTAATAAGTGTATGCGCTCGAGTGGGGAGGTCCTATGTCCACATGGCTCATCAAGCTGTTCGTGCATGATTACCGCGAAACGGCGGACCCGATGGTCCGGAGCGCCTACGGGCAGCTTGCCGGCGCGGTGGGCATCGTCTGCAACATACTGCTCTGCCTGGCGAAGGGCGCGATCGGCATGGCATCGGGTTCTGTCTCCATCGTGGCCGACGCTATCAACAACCTGTCGGATGCCGCCAGCAACATCGTGAGCCTGCTCGGGTTCAAGCTCGCCGAGCGCCCGGCGGACGCGGGGCATCCGTACGGTCACGGGCGCTTCGAGTATCTGGCGGGGCTCGTGACCTCGGTGTTGGTCGTGGCCGTGGGCGTGGAGCTCAGCCGGTCGGGCCTCGCCCGCATCCTGCATCCCGAGCCCGTGGAGTTCAGCTTGCCTCTGCTGGCGATCATGCTCATGTCCATCGGGATGAAGGCCTGGATGATGGGATTCAATCAGCTCGTGGCGCGCCGCATCGACGCCGAGGCGCTCGAAGCCGTGGCGATGGACTCCCGAAACGACGCCATCACCACCTTCGGCGTGTTGACCTGCGCGCTGATCTCGCAGGGCACGGGCGTGCAGCTCGACGGCTGGGTGGGCCTCGCGCTCGGCCTGTTCGTGCTGGTAAGCGGTATCGGCCTCGTGCGGGATACCGTGAGCCCGCTCTTGGGCCAGGCACCCTCCCCGGAGCTCGTGGAGCACATTCGCAACCGCGTGCTCTCGCGCCCCTGTGTGCTCGATATGCATGAGCTCAGGGTGCACGACTACGGCCCCGGGCGTCGGTTCGCCACCGCGCACGTGGTCATGCCCGCCGAGATGGACCCGATCGAGGCGCACCGAATACTGAACGGCATCGAGCGCGAGTTCCTCGCCGAGGACCATCTGGAGATGACGCTTCACTGGGACCCGGTTCGCACCGCGGTCGGCGGATGGGACGGCACGGACCCCGATACGGGGGAGCGCATGGCATCGTAGTATGATGGGCGAAATGCCGAGCGAAGGGGCTGCCATGACCATCATCTACAACGTCAGGAAATACGTGGAGCGTCTGGCGTGCGATGCCAAGAGCGCCTCGCGGGAGCTTTCGTTCGCGAGCGATGACAGTCGTCGCGCGGCGGTTCACGCCATGGCGTGCGCGCTGCGCAAACGGTCGCCCGAGGTCCTGGCAGCCAATGCCAAGGACATGGAGGACGCGCGTCGCGCAGGCACCACAGAGGGTATGCTCGACCGCCTGCTGCTCACGCCCGAGCGCATGGAATCCATGGCAGCGGGCCTGGATGCGCTCGCCGAGCTCCCCGACCCGGTCGGGCGCGTGCTGGAGCACCGCACGATCGATTGCGGTCTCGACCTCACGAAGGTTTCGGTGCCGCTCGGTCTCGTGGCCATGGTCTACGAGGCGCGTCCCAACGTGACGGCGGACGCGGCGGGCATCTGCATCCGCACGGGCAACGCCTGCATCCTGCGGGGTGGCTCCCTGGCGCAACGCTCGTGCGTGGCCATCGCCCAGGTGCTCGCCGACGCGGTGGAGGCCCAGGGCCTGCCGCACGCGTCCGTGAGCATCATCGAGACCACGGACCGCGAGGCCACGGCTGTGCTCATGCAGCAGCGCGGCGTGGTCGACTTGCTCATTCCGCGCGGCGGGGCGGGCCTCATCCAGCGCTGCGTGCGCGAGAGCCTGGTGCCGGTGATCGAGACAGGCACGGGAAACTGCCATATCTACGTGCACCGTTCCGCCGATTTGGAGAAGGCGCGCGCCATCGTGATGAACGCCAAGACGCAGCGCGTGGGCGTGTGCAACGCGGCGGAGTCCCTGCTGGTGGACGACGAGGTCGCGCCTGAGTTCCTGCCCGGCATACTGGACGAGCTCGCCCGGGCCGGCGTGCTCATCCACGGCGACGCTGCCACGCGCGGTGCCGCGGTGACGGCCTCTGCGGGCCGGCGGGGCGACGCGGACGCGCCGCTCGCGCATTTCGCGCCTGCCACGGATGCCGACTGGGACCGTGAGTACCTGGCCCTGGAGATGAGCGTCAAGGTGGTGTCCGGCGAGGACGAGGCCATCGCGCACATCAACGCCCACGGCACCGGTCACTCCGAGGCCATCGTGGCAGAGGATACGGAGGCGTGCGAGCGCTTTCTGCGCGAGGTGGACGCAGCGGCGGTCTACGCCAACGCGAGCACGCGCTTCACCGACGGCGGCGAGTTCGGTCTGGGTGCGGAGATCGGCATCTCCACGCAGAAGCTCCATGCCCGCGGTCCCTTCGCCACCGAGGCGCTGACCACCTACAAGTACGAGATCCGCGGCACGGGCCAGGTGCGCCCGTAGCGGCCGCCCACTGAACCGGACGCCGCGGGGAGCCGGTGCCCCCGGCTCAGTCCTCGCGAGACTGGTGAACTTCTTCGCCGAATCCGCAGGTCAGCACAAAACGAGGGTGGGCCCGCGGTCTGACACATGCTCCTTTCCGCTGCGCTGACCTGCGGATTTGGCTACGAAGTTCACTCAGTTCGCTGCGGAAGTTCGCCGGGGACACCGGCTTCCCGCACCGCCAACCTGCAGGTTCGTTCACAGGGCTCTTGTTACCGCTCAGCGTCCAATCGGTTACCGTTGAGCTCTTTCTTCATTTAGGACATTGTAATAACAATATACTGAAGTCGCTCGAAGGGTCGCGCCCGGCGCCGGTCGGGTAGGAGCGGCCCGCCGCCTATGGAAAGGGGATTTCCATGATTTCGCTCTGGCAGGCAGTGCTGATCGGTTTGGTTGTGGTGGCAACCCAGCTCGACGGCCAGGTGCTCGGTGAGTGCAAGCTCCGCGAGCCCATCGTGACCGGTTTCCTGGTTGGACTCATCCTCGGCGATGTGTCGAAGGGTCTCATCATCGGCTCCCAGATGCAGCTGATGTGGATGGGCGCCACCGCTATCGGGCCCACCGCGGGGCTGGACATCGGTACGGGCGGTACCATCGGCGTCGCCGTGGCGCTCTCGACCAACACCGGCGTGGAGAGCGCCATCATGTTCGGCGTGCCCGTCTCGGTCATCATGCAGTTCGTGAACACGCTGCTCATGGCCCTCTTCTCGGGTGCCATGGCGATGGCCGATCGAGAGGTCGAGAAACTCAACTTCAAGGGACTCGCCACCATCCATTGGGGATGCACGGCGCTGCTTGCCTTCATGTATTGGCTGCTCACCTTCATGCTCATGTTCTTCGGATCCGGCCTGATCGACGGCATCGTCAACGGTCTGCCCGATTGGGTCTCCAACGGCCTGAACGGCGTCGCGGCGCTGCTGCCCGCGCTCGGATTCGCCCTGCTGATGAAGATCATCATGAACGGCTCGCTCTGGCCCTACTTCATCATCGGCTTCGTGCCGGCGGCCTTCGTGGGCAAGGACCTCAACATGGTGGGCATGGCGGCCGTCGCCGTGGCCATCGCCCTCATCATCTTCCAGGTCCGCAGCGGGCAGGGCTCCGCGCCGGCCGCGACGCCCGCGATCGCGGCGGATGCGGCGGGCAATATCGCTTCCGATGACGAATGGGAGGACTAACCATGGCAGAGACCAAGAACGACGCCACCGCCGCCCTGCAGGATGCCCCGCAGGACGCGCACGTGCTCGGCACGTCCGACTTCCGGGGCGTCATGTGGCGGAGCTTCACCCTCATGAGCTCGTTCAACTACGAGCGTATGCAGGCGCTGGGCTTTCTCTACGGCATCATGAAGCCGCTCCGGAAGATCTACTCCGGCGATGACGACGGGCTGCGCGCGGCCATGCGCCGGCACATGGCGGCCTTCAACATGACGTGCGCCCCCTCGACCTTCGTCATGGGCATCACGCTCGCCATGGAGGAGATGTTTGCCAAGGACAAGTCGCTCGACACCTCCGCGGTGAACTCCATCAAGGTCTCGCTCATGGGCCCGCTCTCGGGCATCGGCGACACGTTCTTCTGGGGCATCTTCCGCGTGCTGGCATGCTCGCTCGGCGTCTCCTTCGCGGCGCAGGGCAACCCCATCGCTCCCTTCATCCTGCTCTTTGCGTTCAACCTGCCCAACTTCGTGGTGCGCTGGTTCGGCATCAAGCTCGGGTACTTCCAGGGTTCCAGCCTGATCGAGAAGCTCGAGCGCGGCGGGCAGATGAAGCTCGTCACCCATTGCGCGGGCATCATCGGCGCCGTGTCCATCGGGACCATGATCGCTATGTGGGTGTCGATCAACTGCCCGCTCACCTTCAACATGGGCGAGATGAAGATCGTCATTCAGGACTACCTGGACCAGATCATTCCCAAGCTGTTGCCCCTCGTGGCCACGCTCGGCGTGTACGGGGCGTTGAAGAAGAACGTCAAGACCGGCGCGATCATCGCCGGGCTGGTGGTGGCCGGCTTCGTGCTCGGCGTCACCGGCGTCGTCGCGATGTAGGGAGGACGCTATGGCAATCGTGGACGCGCGCATCGACGACCGTCTCATCCACGGGCAGGTGTGTAGCTACTGGATCCCGCAGTACGGGGTGAACCGCATCGTGATCGTGGACGACGACATCGCCCAGGACGAGATGCGCAAGACCGCCCTCCGTTTCGGGTGCCCGGGCGAGTGCAAGCTCTCGATCTTCACGGCGGAGAAGGCGGCGGCGAAGTTCGAGACCAACATCGATCGCGGCATCAACGTCATGATCCTCTGCAACCGCCCGGGCCCCATCCTTGAGATGGCGCGGACGGGGTTCAAGGTCCCCTATGTGACGGTGGGCAACATGTCCACCAAGCCGGATGCGAGGCAGGTCCGCAAGACCGTGTTCGTGTCGCCCGGCGAGTGGGAGGACTTCCGCGGCCTGGCGGCGGAGGGAATCGCCATCTACGTCCAGATGATTCCGAGCGAGCCGCGCGAAGACATCACCGACCTGTTCAAGTAGGACCCCGCCAATCGACAAGGAGAGAAACGCATGACAACCATCGACCAGACCGTACTCGACAACATCCGCTACCAGCCCACGGTGCTTCCCCAGGTGCTCGAGCACCGCGCGGTGTTCGTGGACCCGTTCTCCGCTCTTGTGCGCGATCAAGACATCAAGAAGATCATCTTCTTTGGTTCGGGCACCTCGTACAACGTTTCCCACATCGCGGCCTACTATTTCAAGCACCTGGTGGGTATGGCTGCCGAGGCCCAGTACCCCACGGTGTTTTGCAACTACGAGAAGCCGGACTGGACGGGTTCCATCGCACCCGAGCAGGTGCTGTTCGTGGGCATCAGTCAGTCGGGCACATCGGTCTCCACCTGCACCGCCATGGCGCGGGGCCAGGAGCTCGGCTGCCGGACCCTCGCCATCACGGGAGACCTGGAGAGCGAGATCACCCGCCATGTGGACGTGGCGGTGCATCTGCTGGTGGGCGAGGAGCTGACCCCACCCGAGACCAAGGGCTACACCGTGTCGGTGCTGAGCGTGTACCTGTGGGCGCTCGCCGTGGCGCGCGACCGGGGCGTCCTGGACGAGGGGGGCCTCGCCGCCGCGCTCGAAGAGACGTCGCGCGTCGTGGGCAGCTTCCAGACCGTCATCGACGAGGGCGAGGCGTGGTACGAGCGCAACAAGACGTCGCTCGTGCACGGCGACCGCATCTATGTGCTGGGCTACGGCATCGACTACGGATCTATGCTCGAGGGCATGCTCAAGGTGGGTGAGATGCTGCGCCGCCCCGTGATAGGCTACGAGCTTGAGGAGTACAGCCACGGCCCGCTCATGGCGCTTCGCGACGATCAGTCCATCGTGATGATCGGCTCCGACGAGGCAGAGTTCCAGCGCATGCTCACCTTCCGCGCCACCTTCAAGAAGTACACCCCGCGCGTGCACGTCATCACGTGCCGGGACATCGAGGCGGACGGCCGCGACGTGGTGTTCTCGGTTAAGGCGAGCAAGTGGCTGGCACCCCTGCTCTACACCGTGCCGTTCCAATTCCTGGCGGCCAAGGGCGCAGCCGACATCTTCATCGACACCAACATCGATCCGACGAACGAGCCGCTCGCGCATTACGCGTCAGCGAAGTAGCGGCAAGGGGGCGCTGGCATGGCTGATTTCATCATCTGCGGGCACGGGAGCTTCGCCTCGGGCGTGAAGAGCGGCATCGAGCTCATCTTCGGCCCGCAAGAGCGCATCGGGGTCGTCGAGTTTCTAGACGGCGAGACCAAAACCGAGCTGGACGCCAAGATGGCCCGGGAGCTCGATGCCCGTGCGGACGGCGCTGGTGGCGTGCTCGTTTTCTGCGACGTGCTGCAGGGAAGTCCCTTCCAGTCGGCGGTGACGTGTTCCCAAGGTCGCGAGGACGTGCGGGTGCTCTTCGGTACGAACGTGGCCATGGTGCTCGAGTGCGTCGCCCGCTCGCTGGCGGGCGAGGTACCGTTGGAGGAGCTGGTGGACATTGCGCTCGAGGCGGGCCGTGCAGGTCTGGGCGTCTTTCGCCCGCAGGCAGGGGGTGCCGAGGACGACGACTGGGAGTGAATCGGCTCCCGGAACATCGTTTTTTCGGGAAGGGGCGGGCGTATGTCCGCCCCTTCCCGCTCACGCAGCCGCCGGAGACGCCGCCCGGAGCCCCGGATGCCGCCTGCTATCATGGGTGGGTGTTGACGCACGGGGTCGCGCAGGACGCGCGGCCGGAACGGAACGCTATGGACGTTGGTTACATCACGATCGATCGCTCGAATCCCGTGCCGCTGTACAAGCAGCTGGAGGACTCCATCACCCGCGCCATCGGCGCCGGCGATCTAAAGCCCGGAGACAAGCTGCCCACAGAGGAGGAGATCGCCGAAGAGCTCGGCCTCTCGCGCCCCGTGGTGAGGCAGGCCTATGGGGCGCTCGTGGCGGACGATTTCATCGTGCGCGAGCGCGGCCGCGGCAGCTTCGTGAAGGCGCGCAACCTGGGCAACCTGGCGAACAGGATCTTGAGCTTCTCTCAGGAGACCTTGCTTTTGGGGCATGTCCCTTCCACCAAGGTGCTCTCCTTCAAGCGCCGTGCCCTGCCCAAGACGGTGGCGGACGGCCATTGCCCCGCGGGCGGATCGTGGTTCTTCCTGGAGCGCGTCCGCTACACCGATGGCACGCCCTCCGTCTATCTGAAGACCTGGGTTCCTGCGACCCTCTTCCCTGACATCGAGAGCTACGACTTCGCCCAAGTCTCGCTCTACGCCACCCTGGAGAAGCTCTACGGCGTGCGTCCCCGACGTGCCAAGCGCTCCGTCTGGGCCGTGAACGCGGGCCGTGATGTGGCCGAGCTGCTGCACCTTGAGGAGGGGACGGCTCTCGCCGTGCTAAAGAGCTTCGTGTACGACGAGGACGATCGCCTGATGGAGATCAGCATCGAGAGCTTCCCCGGACGCCAGACCCGCTTCGACTTCGAGATCAACGAGGAGTGACGGGTGGTTCGGCATCCCCGCTCCCAACTCCCCTCACTCGCGATCCGCCCGCGACGGGTGCGTCGCTCCTGCGTGCTATACTCAGGGCACAGAAATCGCCTCATCCCCGGGTGGGGCACCGCAGATGCGCGCATATGCCACACCGAAAGGGCTCGATGAAGGTGGGGTGTATGGGCGTTTTTTCGTACGAAAGGAGTTTCCATGACCGAGAAGCTATCCGCCGGCATGACGCGTGACGAGGCATTCGCGCTGCTCACGGTTCACAACAGGGATCCATTCCATATCGAGCACGGTGAGACCGTCGAGCAGACGATGCGCTACTTCGCACGGGAGTTCGATCCCGAGAACGAGGAGTTCTGGGGCATCGTCGGCTTGCTCCACGACCTTGACTGGGAGGAGCATGACGACGATCCCAAGAACCACACGGTCTACGCCGCCGAGCTCATCGAGGAGCAGGGCGGGAGCCCCGAGCTCATCCGCGCCATCCAGTCGCATAACGCCGACTACAACGATGCCCTGCCCAAGCCCGAGTTGCAGATGGAGAAGATCCTCTTCGCCACGGAGGAGCTCACCGGGCTCATCGGCGCGGCCGTGGTGATGCGCCCGTCCAAGAGCGTGATGGACTTCAACGTGAAGTCGCTCAAGAAGAAGTTCCAGGCCAAGCGCTTTGCCGCCGGTGTCTCGCGCGACGTTATCCGCGAAGGCGCTGCGGCGCTCGGCTGGGAGCTCGATGAGCTTTTCGACCGCACCATCAAGGCGATGCAGAGCTTCGCGCCGGACCGCGACACGTTCCAGGCGGAGTAGGGCCTCGCGTGGTCAGTTCACGCTGGGCGTCGTGTCGGTGAGGCCGAGCGACGCCAGGCGGCTCTCGAGGTCCTCCTCGGTGCAGTCCAGCGCCACCGCCAGCTCCTCCGTGGCGCGGCGGTGCGCCTCCTTTAGCACGCGCGTGTAGTACGAGGACGGTTTCTTGCCCCGGCGCTCGGCATCGTGGATGCGGCAGCGCATGGTCTTCGCCACGCGCACCGTCTCGGGTGCGCCCTGCTTGATCTGCTGCTTGAAATGGGATTCCTCGAGCGAGCTGTTGCGTTCGGTGAAGGGGTCACATTCGAGGGCGTCGTAGTTCGTGATGAGATGCTCGGCATCGGCGCGCGAGATGCAGGCGTGCAGACGTTCTACCTGGGACATTGGGTACATCATGCGCGTACGAGCGTGCCCGCATTTCGCTTCCAGCACAATCATGGGGGAGGGGGCGTCCTCGAATCCCACAACGGTGCACACGCCTTGTCCGGGGTGAATAATATGCTCTCCGATTTCGAACATGCTCAGCCTCCGTCTCAAACGTATGCAATTAGGTTCTAGAATAGCATGTTTACGTGGGTTTTTATGACAAAACACCATAAAATGGGCAGGTTTCGGGCGCGTGGGGCGCATGTTACGCGGCTGGCAAAGGCCTTTGGGAGCGATCGCGCGCTCGGTTTGCTTCAGTTGCGGGCGCTGCGTCCGTGCTTTGGGGAATATGAGCACGATGGCCCGTCAACGTGGTGTTTTAGAAAAGCCAAAAGGGTAAGTGTGCTACTGTTTAACTATCTGCATACCTGCCCCAGAATCGCACGGCGGGGCCACATCCAAGGAGGATCTATGCCCGAGAAGATCGAAGAGCTGGTTCGCGCTGCCCTCGCGGCTGCGCAGGAGGCCGGTGAGCTGCCTGCGTTCGAGCTTGAGGATTGCGGCATCGAGCGACCGGCCGACACCTCCCACGGTGAGTGGACCTCCACGTGCGCGATGAAGTCCGCCAAGCTCGCCCATTGCGCGCCCCGCAAGATCGCCGACGCCATCGCAGCGCACATGCCCGCCGACCCGGCCATCGCCAAGGTCGAGGTCGCCGGCCCCGGCTTTATCAACTTCTACCTGGGGGCCGCGGCCGTGAACGCCATCTTCGGCGAGGCTCGCGAGCAGGGCATGGACTTCGCCCGCTCCAACGTGGGCGGCGGCCTGAAGACCCAGATCGAGTTCGTGTCCGCCAACCCCGTGGGCCCCATGCACGTGGGCCACGGCCGCTGGGCTGCGCTCGGCGACTCCATGGCCAACGTCATGAGCCACGCCGGGTACGACATCGAGCGCGAGTTCTGGATCAACGACCACGGCAACCAGATGAACACCTTCGGCAACTCCATCTCCAAGCGCTACATGCAGCTTGCCGACATCATGGAGAAGCAGGGCTGTGACCTGGATGCCGCGCGCGATTTCCTGGCCCAGGACCGCGACAACTTCGTGCAGGACGAGGCCGACGAGCATCCGGACAGCCATCCCTACATGGACGAGTTCACCAACGATCTGGGCAAGGACTCCTATGGCGGCACCTACATCATCGACGAGGCCGCGGCGTTCTTCCGCACCGACGGCGACAAGTGGGTTGACGCCGACCCGCAGGTCCGCATGCTCGAGTTCCGCGAGCGCGGCTACCAGAAGATGCTCAAGGACATGCGCGAGACCTGCCACGACGTGCGCTGCGACTTCGACGTGTGGATGAGCGAGCGCACCATGTACCAGAAGGACTGGACGGGCACCTCGCCGGTGGAGCGCGCCTATGACAAGCTGGACAAGATGGGCTACCTCTACCGCACGGATGACGGCGCCCTGTGGTTTAAGTCCACGGAGTTCGGCGACGACAAGGACCGCGTCATCCAGAAGACCAACGGCGACTACACCTACTTCTCCTCCGACATCGCCTACCACTGGAACAAGTTCCAGCGCGTCGACCGTGTCCTCGACATCTGGGGCGCCGACCACCACGGCTATATCGCCCGCGTGCGCGCGGTCTGCGACGCCCTCGGCTACCCCGGTCAGTTCGAGGTGCCCCTGGGCCAGTTCGTCAACCTGCTGCGCGGCGGCAAGCCTATCCGCATGTCCAAGCGCAAGGGCACGATGATCACCTTCCGCGAGCTCATCGATGAGGTGGGTCCGGACGCCACGCGCTACACGCTCATCAGCCGCTCCTCCAACCAGACCATCGACTTTGACATCGATGCCGTCAAGGAGAAGAGCCAGTCCAACCCGGTGTACTACGTGCAGTACGCCCACGCGCGCATCTGCTCCATCCTGCGCCGCGCCGCCGGCGTCTCCGTTGAGCAGGGCGACCTCATGACCATGGAGAACGTGGCGCTCAAAGCCATCGGCGGCGAGCCCGTGAACTACGCGCTGCTGACCGATCCGACGGAGCTCCAGCTCGCCCGCAAGCTCTCCGAGCTCGAGGACCTCATCGCCGGCTGCGCCCGCGACCGCGCGCCGTTCCGCCTGACGCACTACCTGGAGGAGCTCGCCTCCGACTTCCACGGCTTCTACGCTGCCTGCCAGGTGCTGCCGAGCGAGGGTCGTCCCATCGAGCCGGAGCTTACCCGCGCCCGCCTGGCTGCGTGCGACGCCGTTCGCTCCGTGCTGGCGCTCGTGCTCAGCCTGATAGGCGTTTCCGCGCCCACGCAGATGTAGCACATCCCTCTACCTTTGCTTTTAAGGGGTCGGGCTTCTTGCCCGGCCCCTTTTTTGTGCTACACTGAACAGGCGCATGGCGTATCCCATTTACATTTATCGAATTACGCCTGCATTTCCCTTTCATGTGTTCAAGACGGCTGCCGAAGTGCGCGGCCGATGAAAGAAAGAGCATAACGTGGCAGAACAAGAGAAGATCGATTTCCCGACCGAGGTTTCAGCCGAGGAGGTCGCGCCCGCCGCGAAGGCCCCCGCGCCGCGCCGTCGGACGCGAAAGCCCAAGGCCGCGGACGCTGAGGCTGCAACGGGGGCCGCTGAGCAGGCCGCTGCCCCGGTGGCATCTGCCGCACCGGAGGCATCCGCGCCTGTGTCCGCGGATGAGAAGGTCGAAGAGAAGCCCCGTGCCCGCCGCGGTCGTCCCCGGAAAGTCGCCGCGAAGGTGTCCGCTGATGCGCCCGCCGAGGCCGAGCAGCCCGTTTCGGACGAGGTGGCGGCCGCCCGCGCGCTCAGCAAGGTTTCCCAGGCCGAGGTTGCGCGCAGGCAGCGCGCCGAGGAGGACCGTGCAGCGGCGCTCATCGCTTCCGGTGCCGCCGGAGACGCGCAGGCTGCGGCTGCGGCGCTCATAGACCCGGCGCTTCGCCCGCATCGTCGTGGTCGCAAACCCAAGGCATATGTTGAGGCGGAGAAGGCCGCGGCTGCCGCCCTCGCCGCCCAGCAGGCCGCCTATCTCGCGCGGCAGGATGCGGCCAAGGAAGGGGACGGCGACCCGGCTGCAGCCCCCAAGGCGGAGGGCGAGATGCCCGACGTGCGTCCCGGCCGTGGCCGTCGCTCCCGCGCCGCCGCGAAGGAAGCGGCGCCCGAGAAGCCTATGGCCGCCGAGGCTGCTCCCGCAGCCGCGGAAGCAGCCGAAGCGGTTCCTGCACGCGCGGCGGAGTCCGAGGACGCCGTGGCTGCCGGCAGCCACCGCTCGCGCCGCCATCAGCGTGCCCAGGAGGAGCGCGGCAACGACCAGCGCAATAACGACCAGGGCCGCAACGACCAGCGCGGTGACCGCTTCGATCGGAGCGGAAACGGCCGCAATTACCGCCAGGGCAACAATCGCAAGAATCGCAACAACCGCTTCAACGGACCCACCGAGCCGAGCGTGTCGCGCGAGGAGCTCGCCGCCCTCAAGGTGGCCGAGCTGCGCGAGCGCGCCAAGGAGTTCGGCATCGAGTACGTGGGCAAGAAGAAGGCCGAGCTCGTGGAGGAGGTCTACACCGCCGCCGCGCGTGCTGAGGGATTCCGCGACATCGAGGGCATCCTCGACATCACCAACGACGGCTTCGGCTACATCCGCGCCCACGGTTACATGCCCAGCCGCGACGATGCCTTCGTGGCCGCGAACCTCATCCGCGCCGCGGGCTTGCGCCCGGGCGATATGGTGGCCGGCACCCTCCGTCCCATGCGCGCGAACGACAAGTTCCCCGGTCTGGCGAAGATCCGCACCGTGAACGGCGTTGACCCCGAGGAGATGCGCCGCCGCCCCAAGTTCAGCGACCTCACGCCCATCTATCCCAACCAGCCGCTTCGCATGGAGCACGGTCGCGAGTCCATCACCGGCCGCGCCATCGATATCGTGGCACCCATCGGCAAGGGTCAGCGCGGTCTCATCGTCTCGCCCCCCAAGGCCGGCAAGACGACCGTGCTGAAGCATATCTGCCAGTCCATCGCCACCAACAACCCGGAAGTGCACCTCATCTGCCTGCTCGTGGACGAGCGTCCCGAGGAAGTCACGGATATGCAGCGCTCCATCAGGGGCGACGTGGTGGCCTCCACCTTCGACATGCCGGCCGATAACCACACCCGCGTGTCCGAGCTCGTGATCGAGCGCGCCAAGCGCCTGGTCGAGATGGGCGGCGATGTCGTGGTGGTACTGGACTCCATCACTCGTCTGGCCCGCGCCTACAACCTGGCCGCCCCGGCTTCCGGCCGCATCCTGTCCGGCGGCGTTGACTCCGCGGCGCTTTATCCGCCCAAGAAGTTCCTCGGTGCCGCGCGCAACATCGAGAACGGCGGCTCGCTCACTATCCTGGCTTCCGCGCTCGTGGAGACGGGTTCCAAGATGGACGAGGTGATCTTCGAGGAGTTCAAGGGCACGGGCAACATGGAACTCAAGCTCGATCGCGACCTGGCCGATCGCCGCATCTTCCCGGCCATCGACCCCATCGCGTCCGGTACGCGCAACGAGGACCTGCTGATCGACGACTCCCTCCGCCCGTTCGTGTGGGGCATCCGTCGCATCCTCGCCGGCATGAACAACACCGAGCGCGCCGCCGCCAGCTTCATCAAGGGACTCAAGGCCACGGACAGCAACCAGGAGTTCCTCATCCGCACGGCCAAGAAGGCGCAGGACCACCCCGAGGCGCTGTAGCGTCGTTGCGGCCCCGACGGGCAGGGAGGGTTCCCGGATCCGCCCGGCGACCTCCGCAGCGAACTGAGGAAACGTCCTCGCCGGACCCGAGGAACGGGATGCGGTTCCTGATAGTTCCGCAACAAAGAGAACGTCCTCGTTCAGCCCGTTCCACGGGTCCGGCGAGGACGTTTTCCAGTTTCGCGAGGACCGAGCAGGGCGGATCCGGGAACCCTCCCTGCCGGTCGGTGACGGCGTTTACCAGGCGCCGAGCAGCTTTTCCGCCTTGAGGACAAGCGGGTACGGAAGCACCTTGGTGAGCGCGTAGTACGCCTTCATGTCGGGGGAGGGGATGCAGAGGGCGCGGCCGGCGTTGGAGGCGGCGATGGCCTTGGCTGCCACGTACTCAATGCGCTCGAAGCCGATCGTCGTCATCTTGCCCATGGCTTCGCCGTCTCCGGGATGGTCGAGGAAACCCGTCCGCATGAACTTGGGGCAGACGGCGGTGACGTGGATGTCGACATCGCCGAGTTCGGCGTCGAGGGCGCGGGAGAAATCGAGGATGAAGCGCTTGGCGCAGCTGTAGACGGCAAGGCGCGGCTGCGCGGTGAAGGCGGCCACGGAAGACGTGTTGAGGATACGAGAACCCGCCGTCATGTAGGGGAGAACCCGGTACGCGAGCTCAACGGGTGCGCGCATGAGGATGTCGATCATGCTGCTCGCGGAGTCACGGTCCTGGAGGGCGAAATCCCCGGCGGTGCCAAAGCCCGCGTTGTTCACGAGGAGCCGCACGCGCGCGCCGGCGGTCTCGGCGAGCGCACCCTCGAGGAGGTCGTACGCGCCGGGGTCGGTGAGGTCGAGGCAGAAGGGGCGAACGGTCGTCCTGCACGTGCGAACGAGGGCGGATAGGCGGTTCTCGCTGCGGCCGACGGCCCAGATCTCGTCCACGGGACCGATGCCGCCGGCATCGATCTGACGCACGAGCTCTTTGCCGAGGCCGGATGAGGCACCGGTGACGATGGCGATGGTGGGCATGGCGAGCTCCCTTCGATTGGCTGCCGCCATTATACGGTGCCGTCGTCGGCGTGCTTTCCGCGTATCCGCGAGCGTTGCCGCGCGAGGGGGTTTGCCGTCACGCGTGAGCCTTGCAATCATCTGCGGATTCTTCCATAATGCAGGGTACGTTCGCGACGGAAAACGCAGATGAAACGAACCACATCCGTTGCAAGGGGGCAATCGCCTCCGCACCGCTCTCATCCATCGGTTTCGTGCGGACTCGCTCAAGAGGGCTCTGGCCAACATATCGTTGGCCTGACCTGCGGAACACGCGATGAAGGGGCAGGAAATGGCTGTTCGGACATATGCGCATCCCGCCGTTGCGGCAGGGCTCGCTGGAGGCATCGGCCTCATGGCGCCGACGGTGGCGTTCGTGGCGACTACCTCGCTCGCGGATGCCCACCAGACGGTGCTCGCGGGCGGCGTGCCGTTCGCCATCGGTGCCGTGGCGGGTGCCGGCATGTGCGCCGTGGCCATGGCGTCCCTGCACGCACTCGAGACGCGCTCCGAAGTCGATGGGGTTGCGGATGAATCGACGCGCTCGGGAAGCCGGTTCTTCGGCAAGGGCGCCGCGGAGGGGGACGCTGCCGGTACGGCATCGCCCTCGCGGGGCCGCGGATCGTCGGGCGTGCCGGTCATCTCGCGTGCCGTGGGGGCCATGTCCGAGGAAGACGCCTGGGCCGAGATCGATGCCCTGTTGAACGAGGATTCCCCGGTGAGCTGCGACCCTGTGAAGTCGCGTGATATCTATGAGATCGCCTTCGCCGAGCTCGCCCGCGAGGCGGCGAAGGCCGGGTCTACTGCGCCGGCCGGTGCGGCGGCTGCGCCCGCTTCCGCCGCCTCCTCAGCCCCGGCATATCAACCTGCCGGCGTCACGGCGTCGTTCATGGCCGCAGCGGGGTACCCGGACGATCCGATGGGGGTGGCGCAGACGGCGGTCAGCGAGCCCGTATCGGTTGCTGGGGACGCCGATGCCTGCGATACCGACGCCGCGCTGCGTGCCGCGCTTTCCTCTCTGGACGATGTTTCCGGCTCGGACTTCGAGGCAACGGGGGCCGTCGTGGAGAGCGCGCCGAGCGCCGCGTCGGCGCCCGAGCCTCCCTACGCCGGCCACGAGGACATGTGGGCGGCCGCCGTCGCGATTCTGGAAGAACCCGTGGCGGACGCCGAGAACGTGTTCGAAAGCGCGCCGCGCGCACCTCGTCACGAGACGGTTCCCGAAACGGCGGAGCGCGCGAGCGCGGTTGCCGAGGGCGAGCGCGAGACCGAGATACACGGCCGGGTGAACGAGATGGTCGGCGAGGAGCTCTCGCACTCCTCCTCGCAGAGCCTGCGTCGCACGAATCGCGAGTTCCTGCGCGTCATCCAGGGCGGCACCGCCTCGATGCCCCGTCTTCGCGCCGAGGCGTAGCCGTTCATGGCAAAACGAACCTTGCATGCTCGCGAGGGGCTTTCCCTCAGCTTGCCCTGGCTCGCGGCGTCGTGCGTCATGGTGCTCCTCATCTGGGGGAACTCATTGGTGCCCGGAACGGGGAGCGGCAGCTTGAGCCTCGAGGTCATGAACGCTATCCGCTCCCTGCTGGGGTCTCTGGGCCTGCCGAGTGGATGGGTGACGAACTATCTGGTGCGAAAGACCGCCCATTTCACCGAGTACGCGGTGCTCGGCGTGCTCGTCTCGAACGCCCTGGGCCCCGCGTGGGCGCGCAATCCCCGTGCCTATCTGCTCGTAGCGGCGGTGCTCGCGCTCGTACCGAGCATCGACGAGACGATTCAGCTCTTCGTGCCCGGTCGCTCCGGACAGGTAACGGATGTCCTGCTCGATTGCTGCGGTGCTGCTACAGGGGCCGTGCTTCGGGCTTTGGTTGTTCGCGCCCGCGGAGGGCAGACCCGCGTGTGAGCGGCCGCGTGTGACCGAGATGGGCGAGTCTGCATATTATTTATGCATTGCCCGGAGACGCGGCGCTCGTCTGATTAAAAAGCTGTGAATTCCGTTTTAACACTTATGGACAAGGTGGCGCTCTCGCAGGCACCGTTCCCGCGCGGGCCTATGCTAAGTCAACTTAGATTGTATTTTTGCGGAAGGCGAGGCACATGGATAACGAGCTGCCCTTGACGAATAGGAACGTGATCAGCGGTGGTGGCGTTACCTCCGCATGGGGTTTTTCGGCCTGCGGCCTGCATGTGGGCTTCCGCAAGAACCCGGCTCGCCCCGACATGGCACTCGTGGTTGCCGACGAGCCCGCTGCCGCTGCTGCCACGTTCACCACGAACCGTTTCTGCGCCGCTCCCGTACAGGTGAGCCGGGCGCAGCTGGGCGGTGCGGAGCGCTGCTACGGTACGGCTCAGGCCGTCGTCATCAATTCCGGGAACGCGAACGCGGCAACGGGTGAACCCGGCCTGGAGACGGCGCGTGCCACGTGCCGCATCGTGTCCGAGACCGTCGGCTGCGCGCCGAGCGAGGTACTCGTGGCATCCACGGGCGTGATCGGCCAGCAGCTCGGCCTCGAGTGCTTCGAGACGGGTGTGCCCGCGGCGTACCAGGCGCTCTCCCGCGAGGGCGGCAAGGGTGCGGCGTGCGCCATCATGACCACGGACACGCACCCCAAGGAGTGCGCCGTGGAGTGGGAGAGCGTGGACCCGGCCTTTGCCGGCAAGAAGTTCATCGTGGGCGGCATGTGCAAGGGCTCGGGCATGATCATGCCCAACATGGCCACCATGATCGCGGTCATCACCACCGATGCCCCGGTGGAGCCCTCGGCGCTGCGCGCAGCGCTTTCCGCCGCCGTTTCCGCCACCTTCAACAAGGTGACGGTCGATTCCGATACCTCCACGAATGACACCTGCTTCATGCTCGCTTCCGGTGCCGCCGCCAAGGAGGCGGAGCCCATCCGCGAGGGCACCCCGGCCTTCGAGGAGCTCGCCGCGGCCACGCGCAGCGTGTGCGAAAACCTGGCCCGTCAGATCGCGGGCGATGGCGAGGGGTCCACGCGCCTGGTCACCGTCACGGTGAAGGGCGCCACCTCGGACGAGGAAGCCGACGCGCTCGCCCGTTCTGTGGCAAACTCGCCGCTGGTGAAGACGGCAATCGCGGGGCACGATTGCAACTGGGGCCGCATCGCCGCGGCGCTCGGCAAGTGCGGTGTGCCGTTCGACCAGACCAAGGTCGATATCGACATCATGGACCTGCCGGTCTGCAGGGCGGGGCTCACGGTGCCCTTCGACGAGGACGAGGCGCTCAGGCGCTTCGAGCGTACGGAGATCACCATCGTCGCGGACCTTCATGCGGGCGATGCTGAGACCACGGTCTGGACCTGCGACCTCACGCACGGCTACATCTCCATCAACGCGGACTACCGGAGCTAGCGCATAATGAATGCGGACACGAGGGTGTGGGTTCCCGCGCGCTCGAAGCTCCGGTTGGCGAATCGGGTATCACCGGGACGAAACGCAATGCGTCGCGGTGGCAATAGAAAGGAATGTCAATGTCTCTCGAACAACAGAAGGAATTGGAATCGCGCTATGTGATGCACACGTACGGGCGCTCGGAGGTTGAGTTCGTTCGTGGCGACGGCATGACGCTGGTGGGCGATGACGGTCGCGAGTACCGCGACTTTCTCGCCGGCATCGGCGCGAACTGCCTGGGCTACAACCATCCCGTGCTCACCAAGGCGCTCGAGGAGCAGGTGAAGCAGCTGCTCCACGTGTCCAACTACTTCTACATCGAGCATCGCGGCGAGGCGGCCGCCCTGCTCTCCAAGCTGGCCAACGGGGACCGCGAGGGCGCCCGCAAGACCGCCGACGCCATCGCCGCCGGTGACGAGGCCGGGGTGGTCGCGGCGTCCGCGCCCGCGGAGGAAGAGCAGGTGTGGCAGACGTTCTTCGCCAACTCCGGCGCCGAGGCCAACGAGGGTTCCATGAAGCTCGCGCGCCTCTACGCCAAGCGCCTGGGCAACGGCGGCAACACCATCGTGGCGCTTCGCGGCAGCTTCCATGGCCGCACGCTCGAGACGGTCGCCGCGACCATGCAGGATTGGCTGCAGGACGATTTCCGCCCGCTACCGGGTGGCTTCGTCGCGTGCGAGCCCAACGATATCGAGCAGCTGCAGGCGCTCTTCGCCGAGCTCGGCCACGAGATCTGCGCGATCATGTACGAGCCCATCCAGGGCGAGAGCGGCGTGCATCCCCTCTCCCAGGAGTTCATGGAGGCTATGCGCGACCTGGCGCACGAGAACGGCGCCCTGCTGATCGCCGACGAGGTGCAGACGGGCATCTTCCGTTCCGGCAAGCCCTTCGCCTGGCAGACCTATGGCGTGGAGCCCGACATCATGAGCCTCGCCAAGGGTATCGGCGGCGGCGTGGCCATGGGCGCCTTCATGGCGAAGGCAGAGGTCGCGGCCGCCTTCAAGCCGGGCAACCACGGCACCACCTTCGGTGGCGGCTGCCTGGCCGTAGCCGCGAGCTCCGCGGTGCTCGCCGAGCTCACGCGCGGCGACTACGACGAGCGCGCACGCGAGGTGGGCACCTACTTCGCGAGCAAGCTCGAGACGCTACCGCACGTGGTCGAGGTGCGCGGTCGCGGCCTCATACGCGGCTGCGACCTGGACGAGGCTGCGGGCGATGCGCACGACGTGGTAACCCGCGCGCTCGAGGCCGGTTTCGTCATCAACGCCACGGGCAAGCACACACTGCGCTTCCTGCCGCCGCTGATCTGCACCAAGGACGATGTGGACGCGCTCATCGAGGGCCTTGCCGGCGTGCTCGCGTAATCGGGGGGCGCGCGAACAAGCCAGCTCGCGTATACGTTGGGGTCGGGACGCTTGCAAAAGAGCGTTCCGGCCCCTTTGCTTTCAGGCCGCGAGAAAGGGACCGGAAAAACGCTCCGCCCCATCGAGATGCGCCGATGGGGCGGAGCGTATTAGGGGCTATGATCGCGCACGGGGGCGCCGACGGGTTAGCGCACCACGCGGACGCGCTCGGAGGGGAAACCCGAGCAGCAGCCTGCGCAAAAACCGGTGTCGCCACAGAAGCAGGTGACCAAGAAGCCCGCATCGACCCTGCTGCAGACCGGTGACGGCGATTATGCCGCCGTTGCGGGTTTCGCAGTCCTTGGAGCCGCGCCCGCCCGCCTTCGGCGTGGCTCGGAAGCGCACGCGCGAGCGCTTCAATCGCGAAGCTTGCAAAGAGTCCTTCTACTCCCGCCCGGATCGCGTTTACGGTCCGGGCGGTGTTGTTACCTCAGCTTCCGCGTGTACCCGCAGCCTGTGGTGAGCTTCCAGGTATCGCCGCTTTTCTCCCAATGGTTGCTGTAGCAGGTGAGGGAGCGCCCGGATGCGCTTGGCTTGAGCGCCCGCCCGCAGCGTGGGCATCGCCCGTAACGCGCGGCATCGGCGTCTTCGCGCTTGGCCTGCGCGTTCTGGATGATTACCTGGGCGTCGCGGCGGGAGAGTGCGTCCAGGTCGAGCAGCTTCTCGGCGTCGTCGCCCAGAAGGCGGCAGGCAAGGTCCACCTGCTTCTCCGTTGCCGGCTTATGGGCCCATTCCTCCACGCGGTCCGCTGCCCAGAACTGCTGCTCATCGCGGGTCAGCGGGTTTTCCGAGAGCCACCGCGCCACGCGGCGCTCCGCCTCAGCCACGCTCTTGAAGGTTCGCTTGCTCGTCTGGCGTCCACGGAACTCCACTTCCACGCCGCCCAGGAGGTCGGGACGGCGCATGGCCACGGACCAGCCGGTTCCCGAGAGATGGCGTTCGCCGTTGGCATGGAGGACCCAGGCGAGCCCACTCTTGGAGTCGAGCAGATCGACCTCGCGGCTGCGAAGCACCCAGCCCTCGGGCGTGTCCTCGGCTGCCTCGATGCGCTCCTCCAGATGGAGGAGCGAGCCCTCGAGCTGGCGCTTGGCGATGGGCGAGAAGTCCTTCTCGTTCATACCGAGGAGCGTGGGCGGGGTGCAGATGGAGAGGTCGTCGGTGACGCCCATGCAGTCGATGAGGCGGAGCGCCTGCTTGGTGTAGCCCGTGGCGTCGTCGTGGTACAGACGGAGGCCGCGCCCGACCATCTGGGTGTAGAGCGCGGGGTTCTTGGTGGGGCGGGCGATGAGCACCGTCTCGATGAGCGGCAGGTCGGTGCCCTCGGTAAAGACGCCGAAGTTCAGCAGGCAGTCGAATTCGCGCTCGGTGAAGGCGCGTATGATCTCGCGCCGCTCCTCGAGCGGGGTGGTGCCGTCCACCACGCGGGAGCGGGGAATGAGCCGGGCGAGGGCGTGCGCGTGCCCCACGCTCGTGGCGAAGAGCAGGGTCTGGCCCTCGTGCAGGTCGGCGTACGCTTGCGCGACCTGCTCGTTGGTAGCGGGTCGGTTCACCGCTTCATCGAGCGCTCCCGGCTGGAAGTCCCCCGCGCGCCGACGGACGCGGCGCGTGTCCCACTCCACCGTCACGCGGCGGCAGTCGATGTCGGTCAGATACCCGTGTTCGATACCCCATTTGAGGTCGCGCGAGAACACGATGTCCTCGAACACATCGGAAAGGCCGCGGTCGTCACCGCGGCGTGGCGTGGCGGTAAAGCCCACGTGCAGGCGCGGCTGCAGATAGTCGTAGATCTTTTGGTAGCTGGGGGCGAGGGCGTGGTGCGCCTCATCGGTGACGATGAGGTCGAAGTCGCCGGGGTGAAACGCCTGCTTCAGCCGGCGCTCGCGCGAAAGGGTCTGCACGGAGGCGGAGACGACTTCCTCGCCATGGCTGTGCTCGGTGGCCTTCTCCACGCCCACTGGGCAGTCAAAGTACTTGACGGGCTGGTAGACGAGTTCGTCTCGGTGGGAGAGCACGAGCATGCGGCCGTGTCGGGGGATGTTGGCGAAGGTGACGGTCTTGCCGAGGCCCGTGGCCATCTGAACCAGATGGGAGCCGGCGGGGAGACTGGCGATCACGTCGATGCATTCGCGCTGGTAGTCGCGTAGCGTAATCTGGTTTGCCTTGCCGCCCATGGCTCCTCCATCCGGCCGCTCGGGAACGTTGCCTCGATGATACCCATTGGAGCGGACAGATGTTCGATAATAGATAATTAGGCGGAGACAGGAGTGAGCCGGCCCGTTTCGATGTCGATTGTGAAGCCGGAGACGCGGACGCTCTCGGGCATGAGGGGATGCTCGCGAATTTTGCGCATGCTCGCGGCGACCTCGTCTTCGAGGATGGCGAATCCGTTCAGGAAGCTTCCCGCGCGCGGATCCTCGGCCACGGCGCGCTCGATGCGCTCCCGGGGCACGCCGGCCCGCTCGAGCTCGTCGAGCATATGGTCCGCCTCCATGCCGCAGGTACCGCAGCGCGTGTGGCCGACGACCATGATGTCCGTCACGCCGAGCTCCGCCACGGCAACGAGCAGCGATCGCATGACTTCGCCGTAGGGCTCCATGATCGTGGCCCCGGCGACCTTGATCAGCTTGGCGTCGCCGTTCTCGAGCCCGAGTGCCTCGGGCAGCAGGCGCGTGAGCCGTGTGTCCATGCACGCCACCACGGCAAGCTGCTTGGCGGGTCGTCCCGGCGCCGCATGGTCGCGCCACGCCCCGCTCTCCACGAACGCGCGGTTATGCTCGAGAACCGTCTCAACAACAGGCGAATATGCAGGCATAGTAGCCCCTTCCAACCAGTCCGGCGATCCGGCCGCGCCGGACGGATCGCCTCTTTGTCAGCTCACCAGCTCCTCGATCACGCCGGCCTTGTAGTTCTTGAAGACCACGCCGTCACCATCCTGCGTGGCATCTAGATCCACGTCGGCCATGATGCCGAAGTCGTGGTCGCCGTCGGCATCGGCGAAGACCTGGTGCACATGCCAGACGTGGTCGGTCTTCTCGTCGGCCTCGTCGATGGAGAGGTAGGCGGCGGACCGCGCGTCGGCATCGGTGAGTAGCTCGTCGTGCGCCTCGTAGAACGCGTCCAGGACGCGCTTCCAGCGGAGTGTCCCAAAGCCCCAGTCCTCGTCGAGGGCGCCCAGTTCGTCGGCGCGGTCGCGGGCCGCCAGGCGCACACGATGGAAGAGGGCGTTCCGTACGAGCACGGTGAGTCCGCGGCGGTCGGCGACCACCTCGTCGGCCGGCTTGGGGGGAGCGGCGTCGATGGGCTGCCCCGCGGCGGCCCATTCGTCCACCAGGCTGGAGTCCACGGAGCGCACGATGAGCCCGAGCCAGGCGACCACGTCGTCCAGCTGAGGCGTCTTCTTGTCGGCGGGTACGGTGCGGTCGAGCGCGCGGAAGGCCTCGGCGAGGTAGCGGAGCAAGATGCCCTCGCAGCGCTCGATCTTGTAGCTCTGGATGTAGCTCTTGAAATCGCAGCCCGTCTCCAGCATGTCGCGCAGCACGCTCTTGGGCGCGGGCTCAAAGTCGCGCGCCCAAGGAACCTTCTCGCAATAGGCCTGGTAAGCGGTATCGATTTGCTCTTCCAGAGGCTTGGGGTAGGTGACGTCGCGCACGCGTTCCACGCGCTCCTCGAAGTCCACGCCCTCGGCCTTCATGGCGGCCATCGCCTCGTCGCGCGCGCGGCGCTCCTGGGCTCGCAGCACCTGTTTGGGGTCCTCGAGCGTAGCTTCCACGAACGAGATGAGGTCCATGTCGTAGGTGGGGGATTCCGGGTCCAGGAGCTCGAGCGCGGCGAGGAGGAAGGGGGAGAGCGGTTGGTCGAGCGCGAAGTCCTCGGGCAGATCGACGGTGAGCTCGTACGCGGTGGCGGGGTTGGGACCGTCCCCTTGCACCGCCTTCTGCGCGACCACGCCGGCGTCGATGAGGGTGGCGAAGATCTCGGCGGCGCGGTCGTGGAGCGCGGCCTTCTCCTCATCGGATTGGAGCGAGCGGTCGATGATGTCGTCCACGCGCGCGCGGGCGTCACCGCCCTGCTCGACCTCAGCGAGCACCATGGAATGCGTCACGCGCAGGCGCGGGCGCAGCGTCTCGGGCGGGGCGTCGATGAGCCGGGTGAACGTCGCTTCGTTCCAGGTGACGAATCCCTCGGGCGGCTTCTTCTTTTTCAGACGTTTCATCTTCTTGGGGTCGCCCATGGCCTTGAGCTCGGCCTTGTAGTTCTCGATCTCGTGCTCGGGCGCCTCGGCGATCACCACGCCCTCGGTGTCGAAGCCGGAGCGCCCCGCGCGCCCCGCGATCTGATGGAACTCGCGCGAGCGCAGGCGCCTCTGCTTCACGCCGTCGAACTTGGTGAGGCCGGTGAGCACCACCGTGTGGATGGGGACGTTGATGCCCACGCCCAGGGTGTCCGTGCCGCAGATCACGGGCAAGAGCCCCTGCTGGGCGCTGCTGGGCGAGCTTTTCGACGAGCAGACGGTAGCGTGGGAGGAGGCCTGCGTGATGCAGGCCCACGCCGCAGCTGATCAGGTGCTTGAGCGTCTTTCCGAAGGCCGTGTTGAAGCGCGCGCCGTGAAGGGCCTCCTTGATCGCCTCGCGCTGCTCCTTGGTCGCCACGCCGTAGCTCGCAAGCGCACGGGCGCTCGTGAGGGCTGCGTCCTGCGAGAAGTGCACGATGTAGAGGGGTGCATCCCCCTGCCTGAGCGCGAGCTCAACCGTCGCCTCGAGCGTGGTCTTCACGTATTGATACGAGAGCGGTACCGGGCGCGGTGCGTTAAGAATCCGCTCCACCTCGCGGCCGGTTTCCCGTTCGAGGGTGGCTGCGATCGCCGACATATCTCCCAGCGTGGCACTCATCAGGAGAAGCTGCGCATGGGGAAGCGTGAGGAGCGGCACCTGCCAAGCCCATCCGCGGTCGGGGTCTGCGAAGAAGTGGAACTCGTCCATGGCGATGAGGCCCACGTCGGCGTCGGCCCCCTCGGCGAGGGCCTGGTTGGCGAGGATCTCGGCCGTGCAGCAGATGATGGGTGCCTTCGTGTTGATGTGCGAATCACCCGTCACCATGCCGACGTTGTCGCGACCGAAGATGTCGACCAACTGGAAGAACTTCTCCGAGACGAGCGCCTTGATGGGAGCGGTGTAGTAGCCGCGCTTACCCGTGGCGAGGCCGAGGAACAGCTCGCCGATGGCCACGAGCGACTTGCCCGAGCCCGTGGGCGTGCCGAGGATCACGTTGCTTCCCGCCGCGAGCGCGAAGAGCGCGTCCTCCTGGTGCGTCCAGGGCGTGATGCCGCGTGCCTCGACCCAGGAGAGGAAGCGTTCATAGGCGGTCTCGGCGGAAAGCCAGGGTTCGGGCTCGGCTACGTTGCCGTTCTCATCGGGTTCTTCCTCCCACCAGCTGGGCGCGAGCGTACCCAGCGAGCCGTGGGCGAACGCGTCGAAGGTGGGATCTGTTGCATCTGCTGCCATGGCGGGCCTTTCGTCGGTTGCACGCCTCCATGATACCCGTGCGCGCGGACGGAACGGTCAATCGAGCTGCGCGGCGTTGCCATCGGCGGCGCCCGTGGGGCGCGGCATACGTTCGGCGAATGTGCCGTAAATGTGTCGCCTCTCTCTGCTCGCACTCTACTCCATCAAAGTGGAGCACAATGTCCGCGTTCCAAGCCATCCGGGCGCGGGACCGAGCGAATGGGTACGTAAGGAGCACGTCATGCTGTCCATCCGGGCTATCAAGATCATCGGGATTATCGAGATTATCTAGCACGGGTTGACATGCACCATATATGCCAGCCCGTGGATCTGCGGGCGGCTGGCGAAGGGCCGCTGGAAGTGTTTTCAGCGGCCCTTCTTCTCGTTGAAGATGCCTATTCGCAATGGTGTTGGTTCGGATCTGTCAAGCGTGTCGCGCGGGCGCTCCGTGCGGCGAGTGAAGGGAAGAGAACATGAAGTATGCGGTTATCGGTGCGGGTGCCATGGGGTATCGCTACGGCGTCTTGCTGCAGGAGCTCGCCGGTAAGGAGGTTGACTTCGTCGATTGCTGGCAGCCCAACGTGGATAAGGTGCGCGAGCAGGGCGGTGTCTACGTGAGCCGCGACCATGAGGGCCGCCATCTGGTGAAGGTCAACATGTACACGCCGGAGGACTACGCGGGCGACCCGGACGTCTGGATCGTCATGACCAAGCAGATGCAGCTCGAGGGTGTGCTCGAGCGCTGTGCCCACCTGTTCCGCGAGCATCAGGTGGTGTTCTCGGCCATGAATGGCTGGGGACACTTCGAGAAGCTGCAGCGCTACTTCTCCGATGATCGCATCTACGGCGGCACGGCCATGGTGGCGACGGTGCTCAACGGTCCCGGCGACGTGGACTTCATCGGCAAGCCTGGTGCGGGCTACATGCACATGTGCGCGTTTACCGAGCAGGTGACGGACGTGGAGCGCGAGATGTTCGACGACTTCAAGGCGTCGAACTTCAACCCGGTCATCTCCGATGGCTTCGTGGGCATGTGCATGGCAAAGGTCGTCTTCAATTCCGTGGTGAACACGCTCTGCACCATGTACCAGATCACCATGGGCCAGTTCATCAGCTACCCCGGTGCGCTCGATATGGCGCGCCAGCTCATCGACGAGGCCTATGACGCTTGCGAGCGCGCGGGCATCTATCTGGACGATGACCGCCAGGCCGAGCTCAAGGCGGTGGAGCAGGTGAGCCGCGTGGGCAACCCGCTGCACTACCCGTCCATGTACCAGGATATGTCCAAGGGCCGCAAGACCGAGGTCGACTACATCAACGGCTACATCGCCAAGCTCGGGCGCGAGCACGACTCGATCTGCCGCACGCACGAGTTCCTGACGCACGGCGTGCATCTGGCCGAGCTCGCCTTCCAGATTCACCACCCGGAATTCGCGGAGCACGAGTAGGGAGCCTCGCGCGCATCTCGGCAGGTTGATTGGTCGCCGCGCCGCCCCATCCGGTTCTTCGGGATGGGGCGGCGCGGTTTTTGAGTCGAGGGGTCGTGCTAGGAGCGTGCTTCGCGACGGCGCGCCTCGTTCGCCCGGCGGTTGCGGTAGACGGTCACGGCGTAGTCCATGCCATGGGGGATATAGCGACCCTCGTAGAGGTCATGCGGCAGGTACTCGAAGAGGCTGACGGGCGCCCGGCGTGCCTGCCCGATCTGCTCGGGCGCGGGTTCGGGACCGACCATCGCGCAGATTCCGAGGGCGCGGGCCCCCTCCTCGCCCAGGCGGGTCTCGTATTCCGTGGCGGGAAGGTCGGGATGCTCCGCGCGCACGTCCACGCTTTCCCAGAGCAGGCGATACCCAGCGCCGACGAGCTGTCCCCGCGTGTAGTCGAGGAAGGGCTGGCTGTCGGTGCGCAGCGTGATGCGCGCGCCGGACGCGAGGAGCGGCCGGTACTCCAGCAAGCGGTCGATGGTGGTGACGCGACCGCCCGCCTGCTTCTTGCGCGGAAACGGCGTGGGGAAGTTGATGGTCACCGCGTCGAGCTCACCGGCGGCGAAGATGTCTTTGAGCTGGTCGGCGCGGGCGGGGATGACGAGCACGTTGCGAGCGCCCGTGCGCATCACCGCCTCCGCCGCGTAGACCACGCAGACGGGCTCGGCATCCACGCCTAGCCAGAGGACGTCAGGCTCGCGGTGCGCCATCTCAAGGAGAAACGAGCCCTTGCCGCAGCCGAGATCGAGCTTGACCGCGCGAAACGGCTCGCCTCCCGCCGGCGCGCAGGCTCGGGCCCACCGTCCCCGCAAGGCGGCGGGCGCGGGTTCGATGGCGTCGGCGTAGCGCTCGATGCGCTCTTCCAGCACGAAGTTCTTGGGCATGCGGGCGTGCACGGCGGCTCCCGGTTCTCGTTGGGCGATGTGGGCCGCACCATTCTACGGCACGCCGGCCGATCGCGGGCCGGGTGCCGGCGTGCCGACTGTTCCCCCACGCCGGGCGATCGGCCGCTCGAGCGGCTAGCGTCGCTGCAGGATGAGGTAACGGTTCAACATGCCGCTGCGCCCGTCGGCGAAGAATCGGTCGATTTCCCGCACGGGGTGAGAACAGCCCGCGACGAGGGCATCGATCTCCGCTTCGGTGACATGATGGCAGTACCGGAGGGCGCGGGCGTCGTCCTGCCATCCCAGGAAATGGTCGCCCTCGTCGAACTCGCGGACGTCAACGCCCTGCTCGCCGAGGACCGCGCTCGCTCTCTCATCGGCCTCCCGCGCCTTGCTCGCCAGGCGAGCGTCGTCCATGAAGCGCCAGAACGAGAGCGCGATGACCCCGCCGGGGCGCGTCTGCCCGGCGAGGGCGTCAACGAGTCGCTGGCGAAGGGCAGCGCCGGGGACGTGGTGCATGAAGCCGAAGCAGGCGGAGAGGTCTACGAGCGGAATCCCCTGCAGCGGGGTATCGCCTGCGAGGAGTGCGCCGAGAACGTCGAGCTCACGGATGCGGAGGGGCGGCAGGTCGGTGCCGTTCGCGGCGCCCATGAGCTCCCGGCAGGCGTCGAGGGCGTAGACCTCCACGGGCGTCCCCCCGAGCTCGCGCGCAAGGAAGCGCTCAAAGCGGAGGTTCCCGCATGCGAGGTCGAGGATTCGGGCCCCATCGCCTGCGTCGGCGCGGTCGAGCGCGTCCGTGCTTCGGGCCGCGTCCAGTACGCGCCGCCAACCCGTCCAGGGTGCCGACCGGGTGGCGTCGAAGGATGCCGCGCAGCGGCGGTAGAAGCGGTTGTTGAGCGCGATCAGCGCGCGGGCGGTGCGTTCGTGCACGGAGTCTCCTTTCCCATGTCCTCATGGTAGCGTGCGGGCGCGTGGGCTACACTGCTCCTCATGGAAGAGATCATCCTTGAGATAGTGGCGGCCCTACGCGCCGGACGCGCCGTCGATGACCGCGAGCTCGTGCGCATCCAGCACGCGGTGCTCCGGCGCGCCGCAGATGCGGGTGCCCCGCTCGAGAAGCGCGTGGTGGCGAAGCGCCGCCTCCTGCCCTATTACCACCGAAGCAAGCGCGATGAGCCGGCGCGTTGGGCGTCGTGGAACGTGACGCCCGAGCTCGAGGAGCCGCTGCTCCGGACGCTGCGCATGAAGCCGCGCCGCACCGCCTCCGGCGTGGCGACCATCACCGTCATCACCAAGCCCTGGCCCTGCTCGGGCAACTGCCTCTTCTGCCCGAGCGATATCCGCATGCCCAAGAGCTACCTGCACGCGGAGCCCGCCTGCGAGCGCGCGGAGCAGTGCGGGTTCGATCCCTTCCGGCAAGTCGCCACGCGCCTGGCGGTGCTCGACCAGATGGGGCACGCCACGGATAAGGTTGAGCTCATCATCCTGGGCGGTACGTGGAGCGACTACCCCGAGAGCTACCAGGTCTGGTTCGTGCGCGAGCTGTTCCGGGCACTGAACGACGGTGTTGCCGCGATGCGGGGCTCCGTGCGTCAGCGCCCGGTCGCCCCCGGCGACGCCGACGGGCGCCGCGCCCGGATTCAGGAAGCCATCGACGCTGGAACGATGACCTATAACGAGGCCTGGCGGCGCTGTTATGGAGAGGATCCCGCCTCCCGCCGCGCCACGGAGCGCCAGGTGGCAACCTGGGAGGAACTTCTGCGCGAGCAGCACCGGAACGAGGGCGCCCGGCATCGGGTGGTGGGGCTCGTGGTCGAGACCCGTCCGGACGCGGTCACGTCCGATGCGCTCGCGATCATCCGGCGGCTCGGGGCCACGAAGGTGCAGATCGGCGTGCAGAGCACGGACCAGGAGGTGCTCGACGCCAACGGTCGCGGCATTTCCGTCGAGTGCATCGAGCGGGCGTTCGAGCTCCTGCGCATCTACGGGTTCAAGATCCATGCCCATGCCATGGCGAACCTCGTCCTCGCCACGCCCGAGCGCGACAAAGCTGATTACCGGCGCCTGGTGGACGACCCGGCGTTTCGTCCGGACGAGGTCAAGCTCTACCCCTGTGTCTTGATCGAGAGCTCGCGACTGTCCGCCCTGTTCGAGCGGGGTGCATGGCGGCCCTATTCGGAGGAAGAGCTGCTGGATGTCCTGGTTTCCGATGTGCTCGCCACGCCGCCCTATGTTCGCATCTCGCGCATGATCCGCGATTTCTCCTCCCACGATATCGTGGCGGGCAACAAGAAGCCTAACCTTCGACAGCTGGTGGAGCATCGGCTGCGCAAGCTGTCGGCGACCGACGGGGAGGCGCGGAGCATCGGCGAGATCCGGTTCCGCGAGGTGGGAACGGGCAACGTGCAGCTCGCGGACCTGCGGCTCGACGAGGTGGCCTACGAGACGGTCAACACGAGCGAGCGCTTTCTGCAATGGGTAGCCCCGGACGGCTGTATCGCGGGATTCTGCCGTCTCTCGATGCCGCGGGCGGCGTATGTGCGCGAGCATCGCTCCGAGCTGCCCGTTCGCGAGGGGGAGGCGATGATTCGCGAGGTGCACGTCTACGGCGCCGTCGCCCGTCTGGGCGAGGAGGGCACGGTTGCCCAGCACCAGGGCCTGGGGCGCCGGTTGGTCGAGCGCGCCTGCGATATCGCCCGTGCCGCCGGCTATCGGCAGGTGAACGTCATCTCCGCGGTGGGAACCCGTGAATACTATCGGGGCCTGGGCTTCCAGGACGCGGGGTTGTATCAGGCCCGGGCGCTGTAGCGCGCCCCAGGCACCGCGCGACCGAGGGAATGTCGCCGGCTTTTCGAGATAACCCTTCGATACCGCGGCGTTTACAATAGGGGCGGCTTTTTGAACGGAACGGAGAGCGGTATGACGAAGAATGTGAAGGTCGCGGCGGTCGCTGCGGGATCGGTTGCTCTCGCCTCCCTGCTGGGGGCGGCTGCCATGAGCGCGCAGCAGCGCTATTGCCTGCAGGTTCTTCGCACCTCGGCGGGGCTCGGCCGCGTCCATATGATCGAGGACGAAGCCGGCGAGCAGGTGCGCGTCCTCTCGCTGGGCGGTGTGTTCCAAAGCGCCACCTACCTAGGGGAGCGCCGCTTCGAGCCCGTGTTCGCCTACTATCGCGGCTTCGATGCCCTCTTCCAGGTTGAGTCCGCGCTCGGACGCCCCATTCGGCAGGTGCTCGTGCTCGGCGGGGGAGGCTTCGCCTATCCCAAGCACACGCTCACCACGCGGGCGGGCTTGGCAATGGACGTGGTGGAATCCGAGGGTGCCATCATCCGCGCCGCACGCCGCTGGTTCTTCCTCGACGACCTCGAGGCGCGGCTGGCCGACCCTGCGGAGCAGAACGGCTGCAGTCTCCGCGTAATCGATGGTGAGGGGCGCGCGTTTCTGGAGCGCGGTGCCGGTCGGGTCATGCCCGGCCGCCCCGAGCTCGTCCGCACCGTGGGGTTCAGCACCGACGGCGCCGGCGGGACGCTCAGGCAGCTCGGCGAGGGGGAGGTCGCCGTCCCCCTCTACGACGCCATCGTGAACGACGCCTTTGCCGGAAGCGAGCCCGCATCCGAGCTCGTGACCGTCGAGGCGGCCCGTGCGGTCCATCGACGCCTCGTGCCGGGCGGCGCCTACCTGATGAACGTCGTCTCGAGCGACCACGGTCGCGACGTCTCCTTCCTGCGCGACGAGGTCGCCACGCTCAGGAGCGTCTTCGGGCGCGTTCACGTGGTGCAGGCGAGCGACGACGCGTTCGGCGACGAGGACAACTACCTGCTCATTGCTACCGATGGCGATGCGGTATTCGCGGATACCATCGCCTACGAGGATGGCTTTCCCGGCACGGTGCTCGTGGACGGTCGATAGGTCCGTCCGTTCGC